>Ga0222424_100347_pt1 | contig 30376 bp, 23 predicted proteins | sample 2B2ome_FD_182468 | JGI IMG/M metagenome (GOLD analysis project Ga0222424, IMG submission 182468) | Enriched microbial communities from leaf-cutter ant dump, University of Wisconsin, Madison, United States - 2B200A (version 2) | ecosystem: Environmental > Terrestrial > Nest > Insects nest > Nest... | reverse complement strand
GATTCGCCGATATTGCCCACCAGTGCAGCATCCAGACCGCCTACTGCACAGATATGATGGATCAGTGACGTAGTGGTCGTTTTTCCGTTGCTGCCTGTTATGGCAATGATCCGGCTGTTGCCCGCAAAACGATAAGCCAGTTCTATTTCACTGATAACCGGGATCCCTTTTGCCCGTATTTTCTTAACCAGTTCATTTTTTTCCGGTATACCCGGGCTTTTCACCACTTCGCCGGCCTCCAGGATGCGCGCTTCGGTATGCCCGCCTTCTTCCCATTCGATACCGGCCTGCCTGAGGTCATTACGGTACATTTCTTTCAAAGAACCTCCGTCGGATAAAAAAACAGAATACCCTTTTTGTTGTGCCAGCAATGCAGCACCCACTCCACTTTCACCACCCCCTAATATGACCAGCCTCCCCAACCCCTCCGGAGGAAGAACATTATCAACACGCATGCTATTTTTACCGGTTTCCATTTATCGTCCAGCGGATTTTACCGCAGCTTTAGGGTTACAATACACACTACTACCAATAAGATCTGCACGATCCAGAACCTTGTTACAATCTTCGCTTCATGATACCCCCGTTTCTGATAATGATGATGCAGCGGACTCATCAGGAAGATCCGGCGGCCCTCTCCGTATTTCTTCTTGGTATATTTAAAATAAGTTACCTGCAATGTTACGCTCAGCAATTCCACGAAGAATACGCCGCAGAAGATCGGGATCAGTAATTCCTTGTGAACAATAACAGCAATGGATGCAATAATTCCTCCCAAGGTGAGGCTACCTGTATCGCCCATAAATACCTGGGCTGGATAGGAATTGTACCAAAGGAAGCCCACGCAGGCCCCGATCATAGCGGCCAGAAAAATAGACAGCTCACCCAGGTTGGGGATATACATGATATTGAGATAGTCGGCAAAATTGAAGTTACCGCTGGCATAGGCAAAAATGCCCAACAGCACACCGATCAGCGCAGATGTGCCCGTGGCCAGGCCATCCAGACCATCCGTTATATTAGCGCCGTTGGATACCGCCGTAATAATAAAGACCACGATCAGGATATACAATACCCATGCATACTGCTTCAGCGCCTTAGGTAAAAAAATAGCATAGTCCAGCTCATGGTTCTTTACGAACGGGATGGTGGTAATGGGCGCTTTGGTGGCTACAAAATGCTTGGTACGATTATTCACCGTTTTGGTGATCACTTCCGTTTCCGAGGCGTTGGGCGTTCCCTGGTATTCACGCCAGATCTTTACATTGCTGTTAAAATACAGTACAGAACCTACTGTTATCCCCAGCACCACCTGGCCAAAGATCTTGAACCAGCCAGCCAGCCCGTCCTTATCCTGCTTTTTATACGCTGCCCCTTTTTCACGGGCAATGCGCTTGGCACGGAGTTTCAGGTAATCGTCCAGAAAACCGATCGCGCCCAGCCAGATCGTTGCAAACAGCATCAGCAGGATATAAACCGTATTTAAGCGGGCAAAAAGTAAGGTGGGCACCAGGATACCGAGGATAATGATGATGCCCCCCATAGTAGGTGTTCCCTTTTTTGCTTGCTCCCCGGCCAGCCCCAGGTCCCTTACCGATTCGCCAACCAGCTTGGCCCGCAGCATATTAATGAGCCGTTTACCAAATATTAAAGTGATGGTAAGCGCCAGCAGCACCGCCATCATCACCCGGAATGTGATAAACTCCATCAGGTTCCGCCCGGGAAAGTTGATGCCATTTTGCTTAAACCACTCAAATAAATGATACAACATACTTATTAATGTGCTAATGTGTTATTTGAAAATCTGAACAGATGCCAGGCATCTACCGGTAGCCTGCCAACACTTCAACCTTCAAACGTTAAACTATCTACTCCTGAACACTTCCTTATTTCTCCAATAACTCAAAAACCTCCCGCAATACTTCCCGGTCATCAAAATGGTTCCGTACACCGTTCACTTCCTGGTAGGTTTCATGTCCCTTACCTGCCACCAGTACTATGTCCGAAGGATTGGCCAGGCTGATGGCCGTTTTTATCGCTTCTCTCCGGTCTGTAATGGACAAGCATTTTCTTCTGCTGCCGGCGGGTACACCGGCTTCCATATCTTTTATGATCTCCTGCGGGTCCTCATTCCTGGGATTGTCGCTGGTAAAAATGATCTTATCACTGTATTCGCAGGCCACCTCTGCCATTACCGGGCGTTTGGTTTTGTCCCTGTTACCACCACAACCCACCACTGTAATAACCTGTTCAAATCCCTTTCTTAGCTTTTTTATGGTAGCCAGTACATTCAGCAATGCATCCGGCGTATGCGCGTAGTCTACAATACCGATTATATTCGACTTCGGAGCAATCAGGTATTCAAACCTTCCGGCAGCTCCATTCAGAACACTTAAGGATTGCAGCACGGCTACTTTTTCCTGTCCGAGGCAAACGGCAGCGCCATACACCGCCAGGAGGTTGTATCCGTTAAACGCTCCGATCAGGCGAAAATGCACTTCCTGCTCATCCACCATCATGTGCAGTCCCATAATATTGTTATCCAGGATCTTTCCTTTGAAATCACTGGTAGTTCTCAGACTGTAGGTTTTCACCGAAGCCCGGGTATTCTGCGTCATCACCAACCCACGTTTATCATCAACATTGGTTAACGCAAATGCTTCTTTGGGTAATTGGTCAAAGAAGGCTTTTTTTACCCGGATGTATTCATCAAAGGTTTTATGATAATCGAGATGGTCGTGTGTGATGTTGCTGAAAATCGCCCCGGTGAATTGTAGCCCTTCGATCCGGTGCTGATGAATGGCATGTGAGCTTACTTCCATAAATGCATAGGCGCAACCCTCTTCTGCCATCCGGCCCAGCAGGGCGTTCAGACTTACCGCATCCGGGGTTGTATGGGTAGCCTCCAGCGCTGTTTCGCCAATGCGGTTCTGTACGGTACTGATCAGTCCGCAGGTGAAGCCGAGGCTGCTGAACAACTGATACAGCAGGGTTGCGATGGTCGTTTTGCCATTGGTACCGGTAACCCCCACCAGCTTTAATTGTGTGGAAGGCTGCCCATAAAAATTATGTGCCATAATCCCCGCTGCCGCTGCACTGTTGCCGACCTCCACATATACTACATCCGGGCTCCGCCGTTCCGGCATGGTTTCGCAAACCACGGCAACTGCTCCGTTTTCAACCGCACTGTCTATGAACTGGTGCCCGTCGGTGCTTCCTTTTACTGCTACAAAGACCGCCCCGGGCTTTATGCGCCGGGAGTCAATGGCCACTGCATTGACCTCAACAGCCGTACTGCCCTGTACGGCCTGCAATGGGGTCTTATATAATATGTCCTGTAACTGCACCTGCTTTATTTATGCCAGATTTAAAATCACTGCCTGTCCTTTTGCAAAAGAAGTTCCCGGAGCAATGGACTGCCCCTGCACTTTTCCGTTGCCCTGTATCTTTACACGCAATCCCATCTGCTCCAGCAAATGGATCGCATCCCTGAGCCCCATGCCTTTTACACTGGGCATTACATTTGTACGCACTACGTTTCCGGTAATCACCGGTTTGAACCGCTTGGCGTACATGGTTGCCCAGCCACTGGCCTCCAGTGAGTCCACAAAAGGAACATTCAGGATGCCCAGTACATTCTTTATCGCTTTTGCACTGCCCGCATAAAAGTAGCTGGTGCTGTCTTTTGCACCCTCGTAGCTTTTAGGGGTCTTGCGCTCTACATACATGGAATATACTTTTGTAGCAATTTCCCGGAACACCGGAGCCGCCAGTTGCCCGCCATAATACAGGCCTGCACCCGCCCGGGTCCGGATCACAACAATACAGGTGTACTGAGGATTCTCCGCCGGAAAGTAACCGGCAAAAGATGCCTGATACACACCATGACCGTATTTGGTATTTCCGTCTGCCACATGCGCGGTACCGGTCTTGCCGGCAATTTTGAACGGTACTCCTTCAAATACTTTTTTGCCGGAGCCATCGGTAACCACCAGTTCAAGGCTTTTTTTTGCGGCCTTTATCGTAGTAGGTTTCGCTATTTCTTCTTCCAGTACCCGGGGCTCCATCTGTTTTACAACCACTCCTTTATTCCGGATGCTGTTCACCAGGTAAGGGCTTACCATCTTCCCGTTATTGGCAATGGCATTGTACAGTGTTAACAATTGCATAGGGCTGATCTGGATCGCATAGCCAAAGCTCATGGTGATCAGGTTCATCAACCCGCCGTGATCCTTTTGCAGGGGTGCTATCTGAGGCGGAGGTACCGCACTCAGGTCAATCGTCGATTTCCTTGTCAGGTGGTATTTGGCAAGGTATTGCTTAAATTCTTCCGGATCTTTTCCAAAAGCCTTCATGCCTACTTTTCCCATCCCGATATTGGAACTGTGTGCAATGCACTCTTCGATCGTTAAAACCGGTTTGGGCATAGCATGCGCATCTGTAATAATCCGGGGGCCTACCTGCATACGGGCCGCGCCTCCTACTTCAAACAGATCACCGGGTTTTGAGGCGCCCTTATCCAATGCGGCCAGGAATGTGGCTATTTTAATGGTAGAGCCCGGTTCTGTAACCCGCAGCGCGTAGTTATCATTTTCCCAATAAGTAGTATCATTCGGATTCCGGCCCAGGTTGGCAATGGCCTTTATCTTTCCTGTTTGGGTTTCCATCAGGATAGCGGTTCCATATTCAGCATGGATGGATTGCAGCATGCGCAGCAGGGCGGTTTCTGCAATATCCTGCATGTTCACATCCAGCGTGGTATAAATGTCCCGGCCATCTTCCGGTTCAACCTGAAAACCTTCTACCGGCACCGCTCCGCCGGAAATATAGCGCACCACCCGCTGACCGTTCTGCCCGTTCAGCAAACTGTCGTAGCTCATTTCCAGACCTACGTTCATCTTTTTGATCTTTCCTTCGCTGTTCACATATTCGCGACTGAGCCCGATGGTCCGGTTTGCCAGTAATCCGAAAGGAGCGATCCGTTTGCTGGTTTCTTCCACAATGATACCGCTTTTATTTTTTCCCAAACGGATCAGCGGAAAGCCACGCAATGTTTTATAATCTTCAAAGGAGATCTTTTTTTTCAGCGAATAATAACGGCTGCCTTTTTTATAAGCCTCATCAAACTCCTTCCGGTATTGTTTGACCGTTTTGTCTTTAAAATAATCAGCCATGGCCGTTGCAAAGGAATCGATGTTCTCTTTGTATACTTTTCCATTCTTAAGGCGCAGCCCTTCGGCCATAAAATCCATATAAATATCAAACTGCGGCAGGGAGGTGCTGAGCATTTGTCCGTCTTCGCTGAAGATGGTTCCCCGGTCGGCATTAATCTCTACAATTTTCTGGTGCATACTGTCGCCCATACTCCGCCAGTGCTCCCCCTGTACCTGCTGGATCACGGTAGCCCGCCCCAGTACCAGTATACAAAGCAGCACGATCCCTATAAAACAGAGATACACCCGCCACAATATGTCTTTCTTGATCTCCAATGCCGCTTAATATTTATGTGTGGTTTGCATATATTCTTCCAGTGAGTCCTTTAATACATATGGCGACTCCTGTAACTCATTCAATCCAAGCGGTTGCAATGCCCTGGCCAGCTCACTGGGTTTGCTGCGGAACATCACCTCGCTCTTCAGGCTTTTATATTCCCATTGCAGCTCCTTTACTTCTTTTGCCGTAGCATTGATCTTACGTACCGTTTTGTCGGCCATATGCCCGTTGTAGATGTAAACAACTGCCAAAAAAGCCAGGTAAAACAGGAACGGTACCTGCCTTACAATGGACTGATAATTCAATAACTTCTTCCAGTCCCACCTGGGTTTCTTTTCTTTTTTGTCTGTCAATTTTTATTTTTTCAGCTTTTGTACTTCTATGATCTTCCTTGTGTCACTCCCTTCAGCGTCTGGTCAGCTATCGGCTGTCAGTGATCAGCCATCAGCATCCAGGAACCAGAATCGAGCATCCAGCATCAAACCCTTTCCGCCACCCGCAGCTTTGCACTTCGTGATCTTGAATTGTTTTTCAGCTCCTCCGCACCGGCGGTTACCGGCTTGCGGGTAACAAGCCTGAACGTCTTTTCCGTGGTATGCTGTACAAAAGGATTCTCGTCTTTTTCTTCAAAACTCCCATCCCGGAAAAACTGTTTCACCAACCGGTCTTCCAGGGAATGAAAGGTGATGATGGCAATACGTCCACCGGGTTTTACCACTTCCTTTGCCTGTTCCAGCAGATCCTTCAGTGCCTCCAGCTCCTGGTTCACTTCTATGCGCAATGCCTGAAAGACCTGGGCAAAATATTTGTTCGGGTTCCCTTTTACCACCGGTCGCAACGCATTTTTAAATGCATCAATGGTTTTTAATGATACCCGGCCTCTTACCTCAACAATGGTTCGTGCAAGTGTACGGGCATTGGTCACCTCACCATATTTCTCAAACAGCTTGTGCAGTTGCTGCTCCGTGTAGGTTTGCAGGATATCAAAAGCGGTTACCTGCTGCCTGCGGTCCATCCGCATATCCATATCGGCATTGAACCGTATGCTGAACCCCCGTTCGGCTTCATCAAACTGATGACTGCTCACGCCCAGATCGGCAAGGACCCCATCTACCTTCGTAATGTTGTGAAGACGGAGAAAGCGCTTTAAATGCCTGAAATTTTGGGGTATAAACAGCACCCGTTTGTCATCCGGTACATTTTGAGCGGCATCCGCATCCTGGTCAAATGCCACCAGCCGCCCGCTATTTCCCAGTTGTTGTAAAATGGCTGCTGAGTGACCGCCTCCGCCAAATGTTGCATCCACATAAATACCATGGGGGTTTACATCCAATCCCGCTATGGTTTCATGCAGCAAAACAGGCACATGATAGTTGTCCGGCTGTTCTGTTGACAAGTGGATCTGCTTTTTTATGTTATCGCTTTTGCTCATTCCTGTCAACCTTTAAACCTGTTTAACTACAACCCTCCCATGACCTGGCCAGCCAGATCACTGAACGCATCCGGTGAAAATGAGTCAAAGAACTCTTTGTATTTAGCGGTGTTCCAGATCTCCATACGGTTGCCCGCCGGCACCAGCACAATGTCTTTTTCAAGTGCCGCATACTCTTTAAGTGTGGCCGGCAGTAACAACCTTCCGGCCGTATCCGGCTCTACAAGGGTAGCTCCGTTCAAAAAGTAACGCTTAAAGGCGCGCACCTTGGGATCAAAATCATTCAGCCCGTTTATTTTTTCCGCCAGCGGACTCCATGTGCTGAGCGGGTAAAGACTTAAGCATTTTTCAAAGCCCCGGTTAAGGACAAAACGGTCCGCATCCTCCGGTTGCAGCTGCTTTCTGAAACCAGCCGGCAAAAGGAAGCGTCCTTTTGAGTCTACTGTCGCCTCGAATTCTCCGAGAAAACCTGTCATAAAGCGGGAAACTTTAATAATTCACTAAACTTAACACAAAATAACACTTTTTCCCACTTACATACCAAATTTCGTGCAAATTCATTTATCCACAAATTGAAACGGCCTGTAATGCAGTCCTGTATTAAGTTTCATCGGTTTTAACGATTGTTTGGAAGTTTTCCATGTGGATATAATGTGAATACATGTGCAAAACCCACCCAAAGATTCGGAAAAAATGTGAATATCTGGCACAAATCACTCCTAAAACTCATCCCATTTTTCTATTTATCAATACCTTATACGGAATCATCCGGAAAGATGGCAGCCCGCAAACTTATCCACATTTGGTCATAAAACAACGCTTCGGGCAACGTTGCTCCTCCTGAATCCGGAGCCCTGTCTTTTGCCGGTCTTAGTCTGTCTGCCGGTCTTTCGTGAACAACCGTTCACTTTTTACCAGGTTGTGTAAATACCTCAATCTCTTAAAATCTCTGCAAAAACGCCAAAAAGATCCACAGGGTGCCTGTGATGTTCATACCCGGGGATCGCGCTTCATAATATCGACGGATACAGTTCTATGCCGCTCTGTCAGAAGCAGTTCCCTTTTTAAAAGAACAATGGCTATTTTTGCAAACTAATTCAAGATCAGTCGATGAAAGATTATAAAAGAACCCTTATTACAGCAGCTTTACCCTATGCCAACGGACCTGTCCATATCGGTCACCTGGCCGGATGTTATATACCAGCGGATATTTATGCACGTTATTTAAGAGCACAGAAGAAAGATGTAAAGTTCATCGGAGGCAGCGACGAACATGGCGTGCCTATCACCATCAGGGCTATGAAAGAAGGTGTAAGCCCCCAGGATATTGTTGACAAATACCATGCGCAGATCAAAGATAGCTTTGAGCAGATGGGCATTTCATTTGATATCTATTCCCGCACTTCCAACCCCGTGCATCATCAAACGGCAGCCGACTTTTTTAAAGTGCTTTATGATAAAGGACTGTTTGAGGAACGGGAAACGGAACAATACTATGACGAAAAGACCAACACTTTTTTAGCAGACCGCTATATCACCGGCACCTGCCCGGTATGCGGCAACCCGGGCGCTTTTGGCGATCAGTGTGAGAAATGCGGGAGCAGTCTTTCGCCTGAACAGCTGATCAATCCGCGCAGTACACTCAGCGATGCCATCCCTGTAAAGAAAAAAACCAGGCACTGGTACTTTCCGTTACAAAATTATGAAGCATGGCTGAAAGAATGGATCCTGGAAGATCACAAGGAATGGAAGGCGAACGTGTATGGCCAATGCAAAAGCTGGCTTGACAATGGTTTACAGCCAAGGGCCATGACCCGGGACAGCAACTGGGGCATTAAAGTGCCGCTGCCCGATGCCGAAGGAAAAGTATTGTATGTGTGGTTCGACGCTCCGATCGGTTATATCTCCGCCACCAAAGAGCTTACCGATCAATGGGCCGATTACTGGTGCCAGGAGGATACCCGCCTGGTACACTTTATCGGAAAAGACAATATCGTTTTCCACTGCATCATATTCCCTGCAATGCTGAAAGCGCATGGCAATTTTGTATTACCGGACAATGTGCCCGCTAATGAATTTCTCAACATTGAGGGTCAGAAGGTATCTACCAGCCGCAACTGGGCCGTTTGGGTGCACGAATATGTAAAGGATTTTCCCGGATGCGAAGATGCCCTGCGTTATGTACTTTGCAGCAATGCACCGGAGACCAAAGACAACGATTTTACCTGGAAGGATTTCCAGGACCGCACCAACAATGAACTGGTGTCTATTTTCGGAAATTTTGTAAACCGCACATTCGTGCTGATGCACAAACTTTGCGGCGGGAAAGTGCCGAAGCTTCATACAGAGCTCCTCGATGATGCTGATAAAACCATCATTTCGGATATTCAGCAAGCCGAAGCAAAAGTACAAACCGCTTTAGAGAACTTCCGGTTCCGCGATGCTCTTTTTGAAGTGATCGATCTCAGCCGCAAGGGTAATAAATATATGCAGGAAAAAGAGCCCTGGATCCTGGCCAAACAATTAACAGCCGATAATCCGGAAAGCGCGATGCTTCAGCAAAAGATCGACAACTGCCTGCATCTCTGTCTGCAGCTGACCGCAAACCTTGCAATCCTCATCAACCCCTTCCTGCCCGGTACTGCACAGAAAATGCTGCATATGATGAAGGTTGTGGAACGTATGCTGGATTGGGAAAACGCCGGAAAGATCAATCTGCTGAGCGTGGGTTATGCGCTGAGAGCACCCGAGTTATTATTCCGGAAGATTGAAGATGCAGAAATTACCGCTCAGCTGGAAAAACTAAAAGCCGGAAGTGAGCAGCTATCGGCCGCCAGCGACCAGCAATCGGCGGAGCCCAAATCTAATCCTGATAGCCATCAGGACTCAAATCTCAAACCTCAAATCACCTTTGATGACTTTGCAAAGATCGACCTGCGCACCGGAACAATCCTTAGCGCTGCAAAAGTTGAAAAGGCCGATAAACTGTTAAAATTAGAGATCGACCTCGGCTTTGAACAGCGCACCATCGTTTCAGGGATCGCACTGCATTTTGCCCCGGAAACATTACCTGGTAAAAAAGTAGTGGTGGTAGCCAACCTGGCCCCCCGCAAAATGAGGGGCATCGAAAGCAATGGGATGATCCTGATGGCGGAGGATGCAGAAGGTAAACTCGTTTTTGTAGCAGCCGACGAAAAGGCTCCTAACGGCGTGGCCATCAGCTAAGAAATATAAAGCCGCAGAGGCACGGAAACACTGGATCTTTATGTTTCTGTGCCTCCTGTTTTTGCCACAGTTCGCCCGAAAGGCCTGGGGTTCAGAACGCTGAGACATTGAAGACTTTGGATCGCTGAATTAAGATCGCTGAAATACCCGGACAGTGAGTTTTTTTGTCAGAAGGGGACATCAAAAACAGTAGTCTTTATCCTCTGTTGCTATGGATGTGGGGAAATGATAAATAGTAAAACAGTTTTTCCATGCCTCGGTAGCAATCACTGCCGGGAAACCGAAATAAAAGAACCGAATGTTCAGGGCAGGGCAGCGGCTTTGCGGCATTACCCCCAAAAACCTCCGCGGCGCTGCGCTTTAGCAGCTATCTATCCAACATTGTTAAAACGTTGATATTTATACGCTTATTTAGTGAAGCCATTCCACAATTTTTCGCTATTTTTAAGTATAAACCAACGAGATTTTGAAGACCAGGATTCGTCTGAAAGACCTACCACGCCTGAACCTGCGGTTCAGGAGAAGGCGGTACCGCTTTTGGCTCATTGTTCTTGGTATCGTTGCTACGGTCATTACCGCTTTTAATTTCTGGTTCATCGATCATGCGGAATCCGCACTGGAGCAGATCGTAGAACGCCAGTCAAAAGGCCGGTTAAAATTAAAAGTGGAAAAATTCAAATTCAACTGGATCAAAAACAGGATCGAACTGCAGCAGGCACTGTTTTATTCTACCGATAGTTCCGCAAGATCACTTTACAACGTCAACGTAAAACGGATCACTGTAAAAGCACGTGGTTTTCTGCCCCTGTTATTCAAAAAACAGATCCTTATTGATTCCATACACCTTTACACACCGGCGGTGACCATTACCCGGCTAAATCCGCGCGTACGGCGGGCCGACAGGAACAGGGGCAGCCCGGGAAATGGTGCAGATGAAAAATTTTCTGTAGCACTGGAAATGGGAAAAGTATCCAATTCCATCAATGACGCCATCAATGAACTGAAGATCAACCGGTTTATTTTGAACGACGGCAGTCTTTCACTCATAGATAATACCAAACCCCAGGAAACACCTTTTGTAGTTAACAAGATCGATATGCGGCTGAATGGCCTGCAGGTAGATAGCACCACCAGCAGAAAAAATAATAACTCCGGTGAAAAGATCCCGTTTACAGACGAGATCTATATACGCTCACACGATCAGAACATCATTTTCCCCGGCAACCGGTACATGCTGAGCTTTAAGAACTTTAAGTTCACCCTGCAGGATCAGCGTGTGGAGTTTGACAGCTGTACGATCCGGGGCACAAAGGATGACAGTTCCAAAAGCGCCTTTAAGATCTATTTTGACAAACTGCGACTTACCAATATCAATTTTGATACCCTGTACCACGAAGAAGTGGTGCAGGCGGATTCTGTTTACAGTACCAATCCGAACATTTTCCTGGATATCGACAGCGATCAGAAAACAGCCCGCCACAACAATAAAAAGATCCAGAAGATCGACGATCTGCTCCAGCAGCTGTTCGGGGATGTTATGCTCAATTATGTGATCGTACAGAATGCAGGCATCAACATCAATACCATCCGCAAAGGAAAGGTCAATACCTTTAGCTCCAGTCACAACAATTTTGAACTGCAGGGGCTCATGATCCGCCAGAGCTTTGACCAGATGGTAAAAGTGGACAAATTCCTGATGACATTGCATAACTATGAAACCCGGCTCCAGGACGGACGGTACGCCCTGGCCTTTGACAGCATCCAATTCCTGAATGATGCCATTAACCTTACAAAGTTTTCGTTCAAAGAATATGATAAAGGGAAGATCATTAATAATATACAAATGCCCCGCTTTGAACTCAGGGGACTGTCCTGGGAGTCGTTATTATACGACAACTTTTTCAGCGCCGGCAGCGCACTATTCCTGAACCCGGACATTGAATATTCCCTGAAACCCCCGAAAACAAAAAAAGAAAAAAGTATTTTCCAGACACTCAGTAACATCGGGTCAATTATGAACCTGGATGCCCTGGGCATCGAAAATGGCAACATCCGCCTGAACCTGGGAAAAAATGCCACGTTGAATCTCGCTGATGCCAATCTTTCGGTAATGCCCGATGAATTAACCGCCTCCAGGAAAGTAAAACATATCCAGCACTCCATTAAAGTATTCAACTTTAACAAAGGCGTATTTAAAAAAGACGGGCTCTCCGTAACCCTGAACCGGGCAGCCCTGGATGAAAACAAAGGCATCAGGGCGGCCAGCGTTACCGTACGGGGCAATGGTATCGAGGCTGATGTGACCGATACGCGGATCGGAGACCTGATCCTGGACAGCACCAATCAACGGCTGTCCATTTCCGGTATCCGGTGGCACAGTGCTGCCATCCGTGCAAACAGAAGGTCCCCGGCAGAAAAAGCCCCCAAAAGAAGAGCGATGAACCATCTCCTGATAAACGACCTTGATGGAGCCAATACAACGCTCCGGATCCATAATATAGATCAGGACATCAGCGGGCACTTTCAATCGATTGCCGTAAAAGAACTTCGTAAAGACAAACATGCTGACATCATTGTGAAAGGGCTGGCTCTTGCGGGAAACGATTTTTTAATGGCGCGCCCCGGACAGCGTATCGAGGCCGGGCAGCTCAGGTTGAACGACGCCTCAAGCAGCATCCTCAATAATTTTGTATTTGAAAAAACAACAAACACCGACACGATCCGTATAAAGATCCCGCAGATAGCATTTGTCCCCTATATGAACCGCATCATCAACGGCGATCTACAGCTGCAAAAACTCACGATGGCCGATCCGGATATTAAGGGGTACTTTGGTCAAAAAGATAGCGGCCATTCGGCAACAAAAAAGAAAATACCGGAAGTGGTTCTTGGTGAGGCACTATTACAGCGCCCCAAACTGGAACTGCGTTTTGTTAGTAAAAAGAACGAAACCAGTACCATCCGTTGGGACGGCGTTCCGGAGAACAGTTATCTGCAGATCCATGACCTGAGATCCACGCCGGATGAATTGCTGAATATTAAAAAGCTACAGGCCTACCTGACCAATTTTGAGTTTTTGAACAATACCAACGGAAAGCGTTTTGCAACCAATTATAATAAGCTCAATATTGCGCTTGACCAGTTAAAAGCCGGGAAAAATGAAGCGGGAACGCTGGATTGGAGTACGCTGCTGAGTGTACGCTCCATGGACAAACTGGTGTTTGATAGCCTGGGAAAAAAGAACGCAGTCCTGAAACTGGATACCGGCGAAGTGCGGAATATATCGCTGAACTCGCGCGATCTCCGCAACATCGGAGAAGTGATCAAGGCAAGTGATCATCTTTATATCGGTAATGCCACCGGCAGTTATACCACTGGCAAAAACAAGTTGCATTGGTATAATTTTAATTTTGAGAATGGCTTTTTTAACGTAGACTCCTTTAACCTGGAACCCGTCCAACGTATCGAGGATTACCGGAAGGCAAAAGCCTTTAATGAGGACTACCTGAAACTGCATACCGGAACCATCACCGGCGGCCCTTTCGACAACCAGGTATATGGTACGGACAGTATCCTTAAGATCGGGAAACTTCATGCAGATGCAGTAACACTGCTTTCTTTTAAAGACAAAACACAGCCGGATACGGCAAAAAAATATAAAGGCCTGCCGGCCGGACAGATCCTGAACATCCCCATTAAAATAAATATAGATACCGTTGGGGTTTCCAATGCGTATGTAGAATACTGGGAGATCAACCCGGTTACCAACAAACTCGGGATCATTCCGGTAACTAACCTGAATGCATTGCTCTATCCTGTACGGAACTATGGCCTTCAAACCTCCGATACACTCTACATCAACGCACAGGCAGATGTGCTTGGGGCATTAAGTACCCGTTTAGCAGTACAGCAATCCTATACCGACAGTCTTGGCCGGTTCCGCATGCAGTTACATACCGGTCCGCTTGACCTCAAAAAATGGAACAGCGCCCTGCTTCCCCTTGTAAGCGCCGAAGTATTGCGGGGACAGCTGGACAGTCTGGATATGACGGGTATGGGGAATGAAGACTATTCCACCGGATCGATGCGTATGTATTATCAGGGATTAAAGTTGCGGTTGATGAACCGGAAAGATCAGAGCACACAACGCTTTTCAGACAAAATCATCAGCTGGGCTGCCAATGCGCTCATCCTCCGGAAAAACAATAAGGGCAAAAACTCACCCGTATTCTTTGAGCGGCTGAAAGACAAGTCGCCTATTAACTTCCTGATCAAGTCGGCCCTGGAAGGGATCAAATCCAGCATCGGCGTACCGGGTGTTAAGGGAAGGGAACGCAGGTATATGAGGAAACAGCGAGATTGATTAGCAATATAGTGGCCATCCAATTCCTCTTTCTCCGATCAGCAGCTCAAAAAAGGCCGTCACTAAATTATAGCAACGGCCTTTTTAATTCGGTCCTTTATATCTTTACTTTTTCTCTTTTAAAGAGGCCCGGATCTTTTTTACAAAGTCAATAGAAACTTCTGTAACATCCGCAATCTGTTTGTCCGTAAATTTCAGCTTTACGATCATATTTCGGATGTATTCACTTTTCGCTTTTTCCATTCCTCTTTCCATACCCTTTTCTTCCGCGGTCTTCAGTACGGCATACTCGGTCCATTTATCCAAAAGGTCTTTCTCGTACAACATATAATCCTCCTTTTTTAGATGAGCTACTTCAGCGGTCTGGAACAATTTCTGAAACTCCTGCTTATACAAAATTACCGGAATTTTTTCCAACTTTCCCATATTCCGCAGCACGTATAGCCAGCGCTCAAGATCGGTCTTTATTTCCTTCTCGTTCAGGTTGAAATTGGGCAACTCTAAAAATATGAATCCCAGTTTGTTGTAAAACGTATGGCCGGTCTCTTCCTCTGCCAGTCTTACCCGGTGCAGGTATTTTCCCGGCATTGTATTGCCAAAGGTAAAGTCCATAACAGCGATCAGGTATACTTCCTGCAATTTAAAATTCCAGTCTTTTTTGCCTTTGGGCCCCTGCTCATACAACCTGCTGGCCGTATAATAAACTGCCCGGTCGGCAAAGAATGTTTGACTGGCCCGTTGCACTTCAATAATAAACGTTTCGCCTTCTGCACCTATACAGATCAGATCAAAAACAGCTTTCCGGTATTCCTTTACCGGTCCGCTTTTTTCCTGCGGTTCATATACAAGATCGCGTATGACTTTACGTCCTTTGAACAATTCGTTCAAAAATGCGATCAGCAGGTCTTTGTTGGGGATCGATCCAAATATTCGTTTAAACCCAAAATCGGTTAGCGGGTCTATATACCGCCCCATGGACGGCATAGGGGATTTCTCTGTGCTTTTCATGATCAGGTGTGTTTTTCAGAATCAAAGGTAGCGCAGAAACCGGTCAAAAGGTCCAGTTATGACATCAGAGCCTATTTAAATGCTGAAATATCCCGGGTTTTCGAAACAGCATACAAAAGTCGTCTTCTAGGAGAAGTTTCAAACATACAGGATCAAACCCGAAACAGCCGGCAGTTACTTCCGCTTCACCTTTGCGATCAGTGCAGTAACAGCCGGCCGTTGCAGCAATGCTGGTTCAATCTCCAGGATTTTCTTTAATTGACGGGGGGCTTTTACCAGTCCTTCTTCGAGCTCCATCAACGCCTGTTTAGACTGGCCCAGGCCAAAATAAAACAAGGCCTTGTAGTAATGAAATAGCGGCTTATCCGCACCTATCCGGATCACGGCGTTCCGGAGCTGCTCCAGTCCCTGATCAAACTGCTCGGCCTTGTACAAACCGATGAGCAGCGCCTCCCATCCCATCAGTTGTTTGGGGCGCAGCCGCACCACGCTCAGGAAATACTGCAGCGCATCCTTATCTAATCCCAATGCCAGTTTACTTTGCCCCATCAGCAGCAGGTACTCCGGCGTATTATTTTTGATCTTCAGCGCCGACTCCAGTTGACGGATGCAAAGCTCAAACTTATCTTCTTTATAATATGTAAGCGCCATTTTGTATAACAACGCCCCCTTGTCATCGTTAAGATGTGATGCTTTGCGGAAATAGAACCGGGCCTGGGCATAATTCTTCAGCTTTTCATAACAATACCCGATCGCTTCATAGATCACATCCTCCGGTTTGGCCAGTTCCAGCACACGCTCCAGGTACTCGATCGCATCTTTATACTTCCGGAGCCGGATATAAGCATCGCCGATATTCCGGTAAGCATAATCAAATTTTTCATCAATAGCGATGGCATACTTATAGGCATCAATCGCCTTTTCATAAAGTTTTATGCCCTGATAAGCTGCCCCCAGGTTAAACCAGGCCAGTTCGCAATAGGGAAACTCATTAATGATCTTCTGGTGCAGCTCAATACTTTCCGCATTCCGTCCGGTATAATCCGTCCAGAAGCATATTTTATACAATGCTTCTTCGTTCGCCGGCTCCAGCTCCAGAATCCATTTCAGGCAATCAAAGACCTTATCAAAACTTTCATAGTCGTCATACACATCCGCCAGCTCAAAGAGCAGCTCGATTTTTTCGTCGCCCTCAAAAAGGTTCAGCGCCTCTTCCAGGAGCACTACCGCTTCTTCCTGCCGGTCGAGCGCCAGCAGCGCCTCTGTTTTCAAAATATAAATATCAATATTATTACCATCAAAGATGGACGCCTTATCCAGCAGCACCAGGGCCATATCATAGGCCCGGTTATTTAAAACCAGGTCCGCTTTTTTTATCAGTAAGCCTGCAGAATACGGAAATTGTTCCATGGCGATCTCTGTAGCCTGTAATGCCTTTTTAAACGCCTCCCTGGACTCAAAATATTGAATGATCCGTTCAAATTCTTCTTCTTCAAGGTAGGATGCGGACTGACCGGTCTTAAGGTTTTCATAGCGTTGTAATAATTCCTCTATGTCCTCCTTACGCTCCTCACTCTGATTCGAATACTCTCTCATATCTGCTCATTTATTTCATTATCAAAACCACTAAATCCCCTAATTTGTTTCAATATAGTAAAATATTACTATTGCCCACTGCCATAAGTTTTCCTCCTGTGTGTAAAACTTTCTTATAAGAGGTATTTAGCCGGCTTTTTGTTGCATTTATCTCAAGTATTTAAAAATCAACAAATTAATACTATTAAAACCAAAAACGGGGTTTAAACATTTTCTAAAACCTCCCCTTTACGATTATTTATTGTTCATATTATACGATTTGTGGTTAAAAAAAAATTAAAATTTTCCATTCTTACAATTATATTATACCTTTGTATTAGTTTAAATTCTTAAAAAGACATAAAAATGTTGAAAACCTTCTTACTTACTGTGCTTTTTGTCCTGGCTGTAGGGGGTGTTTCGTTTGCAACTGAAAATACCACTACAGATGCTGATCACGGGAAAGATAAACCGAAAAGCGGCTATGCAGCGGAAAATAAATTTGAAAAAGAGCTTTCTTCTTTTTCACTGAGATCTGATTATCAGTACAGAGGAGACCGGGTGCTTACAAACACAGGCACAACAAATAATAACTATATCAACCTGAATACTTCCATTTCTTATCAGAAAGGAACCAACACCTATATGGTGCCTTATAAAAAGAAGGTGGTATTGAACCGGTTTACGTTCAACCCGAACGAATCGTTAAGAAACTTCTACAGATAATCTTCAGGGATACACGGTTAAAAGAAATTGTGAATCGCTCCGCTATCAGGGAGCGATTTTTTTTACGGAACGGGTCTCCCGCAGATACTTTTTCCGGATCACGTCCTGCACATTGATCCCCGACAATTTACTTTCCAGCCAGCTGATCACATCCAGGTATGCAAAAGCCCTTGCCTCCAGGCGGTTACTCTGATATCGTTTTAGGTTACCCAACAATTTTTCAAATTCCGGCCGGATGGTTTTAGCATTAAACCGGAACGCATTCCTAAGAAAGCGGAACATCTCTTCTTCTACTTTGCTGAGGTTCTCCATTTTTGCCATGTACCGGTAAACCGATTTGATCAGGTATTCCAGCAGGTCAAAATTACCCAGCTCATAGTGTGCGATCAGGTGCAACAAACGGGAATAACATTGCAGATCAGTTCTCAGGTCATCCTTCTGATGAATGATCCGGTTCAGATAGTCGATGGCTTTTTTGTTATTACCACTACCAAAATACAAACAGGCAATTTTATAATAAAACACCATTACCCGGTGCCGGTCCAGGTACCGCCCATGCTCCACCAGCATCTCCTCCAGGTAGGGAACCATCTTCAATCCCCGGTGAAATGTACCTTCCAGAAAATGAAGGTTGATAACGGCCGTATACAGGTATACATATCCCGTAATCCGGTTATTGTTATTATCCTGCACCAGCGGGGTTTGCACAAAATGCTTGAATTTCTTGATACAGGCGGCCAGTCCATCGCGGTTCATCAGGTCAAAATGAGCACTCATAAGGTTATGCACCCCTTTGATATACATCGTCGTTTCTACGGCAATCATGTGGGGCGCGGCCTCAAAAGTATCTACCCATTTCTGGCAATACCGGTAAAACATCAGGAAATCCAGCTTTATAAACGCATACCAGGCATAGCTTTGGTAATAATACTGCTTTTCATAAAAACCATCCAGCTGTGCTGCGTTCTTTGGAAGGCTTTTTTCAAAAAAAAGCTTTGCGGTCTTTACATCATTCTCATTGCGGGCATGTCCGTTCTGAATGTACCAGCTGTACAATTGCAGGGCGAGGTTGGATAGGGTGTTGATATGCGCCAGCTTCTCTACGATACTATCGGCCTCCTCTGCCAGCTCATCTGCCCGGCTCTGGATACTGCGGGTAATATAGAGCCCTTCGATCTTCTTTTCAAAAAACAGCGCCTGCTGTAAGTAGGTCAGCTGATGGTAGGTACGCGCAAACTCTTTGGTCTTATCCAATACTTTAAGCGTTTGCAGGTAAAGGCCTTTGTTAAACAGGATGCGTGCACTGTCCATCATCTCGCGCAATTGCATATCCACATTCTTATCATCCCGGATGATCCTTAAGCTGCCAAGTATCTGCTTGTACAACAATGCCTTCGTGTTGGAAAGCTGCTGCTTGCTAACAGAGGGAACCCGTTTTAATACCTGCTTTTCATCGTATTCCGTCAGCTTGTCCAGGGCATTAAAAAGCTGCATGCTTTTTAACGATTCTGCACCGGAGTTACGCCCCGCAAAAAGCTTCAGATTCCGCTTTTCCGATTTCTCCAGTGATTTTATCAGTTGAAATAATGCGTCTGTCGACTTACTGGGCATCGTAATTTACTCCTTCTTTTAATAATGATTATCAATCAATTACAATTCATCAATTCCCTTTATTCAATGTAAGTAGTTCCACAAATTGGTTTCGGAATTTTATAATATAGGGTTATTTTTAGGAATATTACAAGAAACCTCTTCCCGATGTTGCGGATTGGGTATTGAAAATAACAATTCTAAATTAAATAAACGAATTATGGCGGATAACAAGGTTTTTATTTTTGACACTACATTAAGAGATGGAGAACAGGTTCCGGGTTGTAAACTGAATACCGAGGAAAAAATCAAGCTGGCGCTGAAACTGGAAGCTCTTGGCGTAGACATCATTGAAGCCGGTTTTCCGATCTCAAGCCCCGGGGATTTTTCTTCTGTGGAAGAGATCTCAAAAGTGATCAAGAACGCCACTGTATGCGGCCTTACACGGGCGGTACAAAAGGATATTGAGGTAGCCGCTGCGGCGCTGAAACCTGCTGTACGTCCCCGGATCCATACGGGTATCGGCTCTTCCGATAATCATATCAAATACAAATTCAATACCACCCGCGAAAACATCATTGAACGGGCGGTTGCTGCGGTAAAACTGGCCCGTAACCTGGTACCGGATGTGGAGTTCTTTGCAGAAGATGCCGGCCGTGCCGATCTTCAGTTCCTGGCGCAACTGGTTGAAGCCGTGATCGGCGCCGGTGCAACTGTAGTAAACATACCGGATACCACGGGCTCCTGTCTGCCGCATCAGTACGCAGAAAAGTTTGCCTACCTGCTGAATCATGTACCCAATGCGGATAAGGCCATTTTCTCCTGCCATTGCCACAACGATCTGGGACTGGCAACCGCTAATTCCATTGCAGGTGCCATAGCCGGTGCCCGGCAGATCGAATGCACGATCAATGGTATCGGGGAACGCGCGGGTAACACTTCGCTTGAAGAGGTAGTAATGGCTATTAAAAAGCACCCGGAGCTGAACCTGCATACGGATGTGGATACCACTCAGTTATTACCCATGAGCCACCTGGTGGCCGAAACCATGCGGATGGTCGTTCAGCCCAATAAGGCCGTCGTCGGTGACAATGCATTTTCTCATTCCTCCGGTATTCACCAGGATGGATTCTTAAAAGAAGCAACCACCTACGAGATCATTGCCCCGCATGAAGTAGGTGCCGATACCTCCCGCATTGTGCTCACTGCACGCAGCGGCCGCAGTGCACTGGCTTACCGGTTCAAAAACCTGGGATACGAGTTTGACCGGAACCAGGTAGACGAACTTTATCAGCAATTCCTGAACGTTGCTGATGCAAAAAAAGAAGTTGGCGATCAGGATTTAAAGGAAATGGCCGACAAAGTAAAAACAACCGCTTAGGTTTTGATACCCTGCGGTAAAATTTCACCGGTGCAGATATCCGGAACACAACAATGGAAGCGTCTTGCAGCATCATATTAAACAATGTAACGGTTCAACAAGCCGGAGACCTTCTATTGGACCGCATCAGCTTTACATTGAATGCCGGAGACCATCTTGCTGTTTTTGGCGCCAGCGGCAGCGGAAAATCGCTGCTGGCAAAGGTGCTGAAAGGCGATTTACCACATACCGGTATGATTGAATATAAACGGGCCGGCCGGCGGGTACAACCTGTTATCGCTTATGTACCCGCGGTACATCCGCTTAAAGACCATATACCGGCCATCGATCTTTACGATCAGCAACGCTTTCATACCAATACCACAGCGGATGCGGTATCCCTTACCGGGGCCCTGCTCAGAAAAGGCACCGCAGCATCGGTTGCACAATGGCTGGAAAAATTCCAGTTAACCCACCACGCGCATACACCCTTAACCCGCCTCTCTTACGGAGAACTAAAGAAAATGCAGCTCATCGGTCACCTGCTGGCCGGTCCGGATATCCTGATCCTTGACCGTGTTTTTACCGGGCTGGATGCAAAAAGCCGGAAGATCTTACATACGGTGATTAACCAGCTGGCAACAGAAGGCGTTACCATTATCCTGATCACAGACCGGCATGAGCTGCCGGCAAGCATCACCCATTTTGTAGAGATGTCGGAAGGTGCGGTGATCAATTATGCCCCGGTTGAAAAACTGGGTTTTATGGAAACCATGCAGCACCGGAAACCGGATGTACCACTCCCGGCACTAAAAAAAGCCTACCATATCGGACCACTTATTGCCATGAAGCAGGTGAACATCCGCAGCGGCAACACCCTCCTGCTGAACAATATCAACTGGCAGGTAAACAATGGAGAGTGCTGGCTGATCAAAGGGCACAACGGAGCAGGAAAGTCCACCTTGCTCAGTCTTATAAACGGAGACAATCCGCAGGCTTATGCACAGCAGATCTCTTTATTCGGAAAGAAAAGGGGCAGCGGCGAAAGCGTGTGGGATATCAAGCGCCGCATTGGATTTGTGTCGCCCGAACTACAACATTTTTTTGACGGCAACATTCCCGTTTTCCAGGCGGTTGGTTCTGGTCTTTTCGACACTCTTGGCCTGTTCAGGAAACTGGATGAAACACAGGTTCAAAAGGTAAACGAATGGCTTTCCTTTTTTTCATTACAGGACAAAGCCCATCATCCGATGACCGCACTCTCCGGCGGTGAGCAACGGCTGGTACTTATTGCAAGAGCCCTGATCAAAGATCCGCTAATGCTGGCGCTGGATGGTCCCTGCCAGGGGCTGGATGACAACCAATCGGGTATGGTGGTACGGCTGCTGGAACGGATCCATTCAGAAACAGGAATGACCCTGTTATTCATCAGTCATTACGAAGATGAAGTGCCCTCCTGCGTAAAACATATCATGGAGCTGGAGAACGGCCATCCCACGCTTTATAAAAAAGTGGCCCGCCCGGCTTTTGCTACATCAAAAAAATACACGTTAACCCACAGGGTATCATAAAATGAAAAAGAACATCGCGATCATAGAAGAAGCAGGGGCCGCCGGTGAAGTGGATGCGCAGGTGATAAAGGTCATACAGGCCGTTGCCGAACAATATGATCATTATTTTGATATTTCCGCTGTCAGCCTGGAAACGGAGGCTCCGGAATCTTCAGCATCATTGATGCAGCTGGCATCCGGACGCGATGCTGTGCTGTTCAGCGGTACGGCTTCGCAGCATTTTATTGAAGATACCCATCCCCTGCTGGTGACCGTACAGCCGGTTACCGTTTACCCATCGCTGCAGCACCTGTCGCCGCTGAAGCCCAAACACAGTGAGGGACTTAACCTGCTGCTGTATCAGCAACAGACACCGGTAGCCAGCGAAAGCGACCAGATCCGTATTGCACAGTCGGCGCTGCAGCAGGCCGTTAACCGCCGGAAAAAGGTTACGGTGGTTATCCATCCGGATGACCATAATACCGGTGATTCATGGACGGCCATTTTTGAAAAGGCCGGAAAAGAATTCCGGGAGATCAGCATCGAAGAGCTGCCCGTTCAGGAGGCCTGGGACCGGATGCTGCAACAACCGGCGGGGTTCGATATATTGATTGCAAACGCTTCGGCCGGAGGCTATCTCTTCAGCCAGGCAGCTGCTATCACCGGCGCCCGGTTCATGATCCCATCTGTACGGGTGGCCGATACAACGCCATTTTTTGGTCCGGCATTCGGGTTTGATGACCGGCAGCCAAGCGCCCGGAACACGTCCAACCCTGTTGGAGCTATCCTTTCGGTAGCTATGATGATGGACTATTTCAACCTGCATGAGGAAGCACTGATCATCCGCACTGCAGTCAGCTGGACGCTATTACATGGTTTTGTGGCAAAAGATATCGATTCGGTGAATAATTATTCCACCAGTACGATCGGCGACCTGATCAGCGACTTTATACGGGGCACCATCCCGGGTTTTGCCAAGGGAGAAAATATGGCGTTGCAGAAATCAACGATCATTTAGACCGGTTTTGTAGTTCTTTATATATTCATGTTTTTTTCTCCGGCTATAGCCAATTTGCAGGCGCCATCTGCAGATTGGGGCTATCAAAGCCGGCGCCGCAGGCCTGCAGCATTTGAACAGTCCTCCCGGGCAAGGAGAAAAAATTTTGATCACAACAAATGAGGCTTTATATTCGCAGAAAGCTCCTTCGTTTATGATCGGCAATAAGTATAACAATGTTTCTTTCCTCCGCAACATTTTTGTGGTGATCGTCATTGTCATTACCTGCCATCAGGGAGGAGGGTTGATTCTATAAAATAAACGAATTTTCAAATAGGACCCGCCTCTGATAAAGGCGGGTTTTTTATTGCAATAAAAAATATTAAATCACTAACACATTAAGTAAAACGGCATGACAGAGTTAAACAAGTATTCCAAAACCATTACACAGGACCCCACGCAGCCCGCTGCACAGGCACAGTTATACGCGCTTGGCTTAACGGAAGAAGATTTAAAGAAAGCCCAAGTCGGCATCGTCAGTATGGGCTACGACGGTAACCCCTGCAATATGCACCTGAATGGCCTGGCCAAAGAGGTAAAGGATGCTGTTTGGAAACAGGACCTGGTAGGCTTAACCTTTCATACCATCGGGGTAAGCGATGGCATGAGCAACGGTACCGACGGAATGCGTTACTCACTGGTCAGCCGCGATGTTATTGCTGATTCTATTGAAACGGTATGCGGAGCACAATATTACGACGGTCTTATCACCGTTCCCGGATGCGATAAAAATATGCCGGGCTCAATTATGGCCATGGGCCGGCTAAACAGGCCATCCATCATGGTATATGGAGGTACTATTGCCCCGGGACACTATAAGGGGCAGGACCTGAACATCGTTTCGGCCTTTGAAGCCCTGGGGCAAAAGATCGCCGGTCAGCTGGATGAAGCCGATTTTATGGGTATCGTAAAGAACAGCTGCCCCGGTGCCGGTGCCTGCGGTGGTATGTACACGGCCAATACGATGGCCTCTGCCATTGAAGCCATGGGTATGAGCCTCCCCTACTCCAGCAGCAACCCTGCTATCAGCGAAGAAAAAAAACAGGAATGTGCTGCGGCCGGCAAAGCCATCCGCCTGCTGCTGGAAAGAGATATTAAGCCGCGCGATATCATGACCCGTACTGCATTTGAAAATGCCATTACGGTGATCATGGTACTGGGCGGAAGCACCAATGCCGTATTGCACCTGCTGGCAATGGCCCGCAGCGTGGATGTGCCATTGACACAGGACGATTTCCAGTCCATCAGCGACCGCATACCCGTACTGGCCGACTTCAAGCCCAGTGGTAAGTATCTGATGGAAGACCTCCATAAAAAAGGCGGCGTACCCGCAGTAATGAAATACCTGTTGCAGAAAGGATTGATCGATGGCAGCTGTTTAACTGTTACCGGGAAAACGATCGCAGAAAACCTGGAAAATGTTCCGGACCTGGATTTTGAGACCCAGGACATCATCCAGCCGCTTGAACGTCCGCTCAAAGCAACCGGACATTTACAGATCCTTTATGGCAACCTTGCCGAAAAAGGCAGTGTAGCCAAGATCAGCGGAAAAGAAGGTGAAAAGTTCACGGGGCCTGCACGGGTATTTGACGGAGAAAAGAACCTGATCGCCGGCATCTCCAGTGGCAAAGTAAAATCCGGCGACGTAGTGGTTATCAAGAACGAAGGGCCTAAAGGCGCACCCGGCATGCCCGAAATGCTGAAGCCCACATCTGCCATCATCGGTGCAGGGCTGGGAAAAACGGTGGCACTGATCACCGATGGCCGGTTCAGTGGCGGAACGCACGGCTTTGTGGTAGGACACGTAACTCCGGAAGCCTTTGAAGGCGGCCTGATCGGGTTTGTAGAAGACGGGGACATTATTGAAATTGATGCCGCCAATAACACACTTACGCTCAAGGTTCCGGAAGAAGAAATTGCAAAACGTAAAGCAGGCTGGAAACAACCGCCATTAAAGGTTAAGAATGGTGTATTGTATAAATATGCCAAGCTGGTAAAAGACGCTTCAGAAGGATGCGTAACCGATGAAGATTAATGGGTAGCTCCATCGCGTTGTATAAAATAGGTCTATAAACGGAAGGCGGAAACAATGGATAAAACATACTTTACAGAGCTGGCAGCATTTAACCGGGCAAGTACCGCCCAGGTATGCTCCTGGCTGCGGCAGATCAGCGATGAACAATGGCAGCAGCCCCTGGTAAGCAGTTTTAGCAGTATCCAGGATACCGTCTTGCACGTGGTAAACGCAGAAAATGCGTGGTTACGGCGGCTGAAAAATGAACCGGTAGTTCGCCTGGATCAAACGTTTACGGGTTCCCGGCAGGAGCTTCTGGATCTGTGGGAGCAAATATCCGGGCAGTTCGGGGATTGGCTGGAAGGCTTTAATGAGGCGGCGTTAAAAATGCCCTTCAGTTACAGGCGGTTCAACGGGCAGGAGTACACATCGCGCTACTACCAGGTATTTGCGCATGTCGTCAACCACGCCACGTATCACCGTGGCCAGTTAGTAACCCTGTTACGGCAGGTTGGTTTTACAGCTATGCAATCAACCGATCTGATCGGGTTTTACCGGGAATAAGTGCAGGCCGGTCTTCAACAACAATCAATAACAAACAAAATCATACGTATGGAAACGATCCAGATAAAAGATACAGAACAAAAAAACGCAGCCATGGAAGCAGAAAAAACGATTCAGCCCGGTACTACTATTTCAGGAAGCCAGGCTGTACTGGAAGCGCTGATCGCCGAAGGAGTAGCTACTATTTTCGGATATCCCGGGGGCGCTATTATGCCGATCTATGATGCGCTTTATGATTATACCAACAAGCTGGAGCATATCCTGGTTCGTCATGAGCAGGGTGGTATCCATGCAGCCCAGGGCTTTGCCCGTACCAGCGGTAAAACCGGTGTGGTTTTTGCCACCAGCGGCCCAGGGGCCACCAATCTTGTAACCGGTCTGGCAGATGCCCAGATCGACTCTACCCCGCTGGTTTGCATTACCGGGCAGGTATTTGCCCACCTGCTGGGAACCGACGCCTTCCAGGAAACCGATGTGATCAATGTAACCATGCCGGTTACCAAGTGGAACTACCAGGTTACAGATGCTACTGAGATCCCCCATGTACTGGCAAAAGCGTTCTATATTGCCAAAAGCGGCCGGCCCGGCCCGGTACTGGTCGATATTACCAAGAATGCGCAGCTACAGCAGTTTGAATACCCCGGTTATCAGAAATGCAATCATGTACGCAGTTACCGGCCCAAGCCGATCGTACGCAAGGAGTATATTACGGAAGCTGCAAAACTGATCAACAGTGCGCAAAAACCGTTCGTAATCTTTGGCCAGGGCGTGATCCTGGGCGAGGCGGAAAATGAATTCAAGGCTTTTATTGAAAAAGGAAGTCTTCCTGCTGCGTGGACCATTATGGGAGAAAGTGCCCTGCCTACGAGCCATCCCCTGGGCGTGGGCATGCTGGGTATGCACGGCAATTATGGTCCCAACGTGCTCACCAATGAATGTGATGTGCTGATCGCCGTGGGCATGCGTTTTGATGACCGCGTTACCGGCCGCCTGGATAAATATGCCAAGCAGGCCAAGGTGATCCACCTGGATATTGATCCCGCAGAAGTAGATAAGAATGTAAAAACCACAGTGCCGGTTTGGGGAGATTGCAAGGAGACCCTGCCCCTGCTTACCGCGCTCATTGAACAGCGCGACCGCACAGACTGGTTACAGGAATTTGCAAAATATGCCGCAGAGGAAGATAAAGAATGCATCCAGCCGGAGATGCATCCGCAGGGAGATGTGATGTCGATGGCAGAGGTAATGGCAGCGCTGAACGAACTGACGAATGGTGATGCGGTGATCGTTACGGATGTAGGCCAGCACCAGATGGTGGCGTGCCGCTATGCCAAATTCACTAAAAGCCGCAGCAATGTTACCTCCGGTGGTTTGGGCACCATGGGTTTTGGCCTGCCCGCGGCCATCGGCGCCAAGTACGGAGCTCCCGACAGAACCGTTGTTGCCATCATAGGCGACGGGGGTTTTCAGATGACCTTACAGGAGCTGGGCACCATTATGCAGTTTGGAGCTGCGGTAAAAATCCTGATCCTGAACAATGAGTTCCTGGGAATGGTACGCCAGTGGCAGCAACTGTTCCATGACCGGCGCTATTCATTTGTAAATATTACCAGCCCCGATTTTGTCATGCTGGCAAAATCCTACGGGATCGAAGGCCAATCCATCGATCAGCGCTCCAGTCTGAAAGCAGCATTGAAAACCATGCTGGATCATGAAGGGTCCTATCTGCTGGAGGTGAAAGTAGGCAAAGAAAATAACGTATTCCCGATGGTACCGCAAGGCAGCAGTGTGGCAGAGATCCGGCTGAAATAGAGAACGGACAATTGTGAATGATGAATAGTCAACAGGGAATGGTAACTGAAATTGCAATACTGAATATTAAACAGGGAACGGATGATGCGTTTTTAGCCTCCTTTGAGCAGGCTAAAAACAGCATCAGCTCCACGAAAGGTTATCTGCAACATGAGTTATTGCAGTGTATCGAAAAGAAAGATCAATATATCCTGATTGTACGGTGGCAAACATTAGAGGACCATACAGAAGGGTTCCGGAAAAGCGCAGCATACCAGGAATGGAAAGCGCTCCTGCACCCGTTTTATGAGCCGTTCCCGGTTGTGGAACACTATCAAACCCCAACAGCAGCATGACAGACGATATGATCCTAAACATTCCGGTTCAGTACGACGCGATCGCGCTTAAAACAAAAGCGCTGGGCTTTGATATGCCCTCCGATTTGCAAACCGGGAGTCTGCTAAGAACCCTGGTGGCCTCAAAACCCGGAAGCCGGATACTGGAGCTGGGTACGGGTACCGGACTTGCAACCTCCTGGATCCTGAGCGGTATGGACAGCAGCGCTTCGCTGGTTTCTGTTGATAACAACGGGTTACTGATCGGGGTAGCACAGGAACAGCTAAAGGACGAGCGGATCCGTTTTACCTGCGCAGACGGCTATGAGTGGATCAGGACCTATAGCGGCCCGCCCTTTGATCTCATATTTGCAGACGCCATGCCCGGCAAGTATGATCTTTTTGAAGAAACATTTGCGCTGTTAAAAACCGGTGGCATTTATCTCATTGATGATATGCTTCCACAGCCGAACTGGCCCGAAGGACATGCGCAGCGAGTGGATGCCTTTATTGCGGAACTTGAAACAAGAACGGATCTCCTGCTTACAAAGCTGCATTGGTCAACCGGGATCATAATTGTTACAAAGACTTCAAACTTTAATCATTAAACCCGCCTGCAGCAGACAGGCTTCAAACACAACAATGAAACAACAATATACTATAACAGTTTATGCGGAAGACCAGATCGGTTTGCTGGCCCGCATTACGATTATTTTTTCCCGCCGGAAAATCAACATCGACAGTCTGAACACCTCCTCTTCGGAGATACCGGGTATCCACCGGTTCAATATTGTTATCGACGAAACAGAGGAAGTAGTAAAAAAACTATGCAAACAGATCGAAAAACAGGTAGAAGTGCTGAAAGCCTATTATAACCTGAACAGCGAGATCATCTGGCAGGAGCTGGCCCTCTATAAAGTACCTACCAGCCAGGTAACGGAAAAAATGAGCGTGGAGCGCGTGCTCCGGGAACACGGCGCGCGCGTGGTGTCTATCAACAACGATTATACCGTTTTTGAATGTACCGGACACCGGGAAGAAACAGACAAGCTGGTAAAGTTGTTTGAGGAATACGGACTCATCGAATTTGTACGGGGCGCACGGGTAGCCATCATCAAGAGTAGTGATGGCTTTCACAAAAAGATCAAAGAATTTGAAGCCCGGGAGCCGGGAGAAGAAGTGGTGGAAAATGAGTTCCTGAATGAGCAGGATTCCGTTTTTAGCATGTAATATGACTGCCGAACAGATCATACCCGTACTGCGTATCTTCGACTATGATAAAGCCATCGAGTTTTATGTAGGCTGGCTGGGCTTTAAAATTAATTTTGAACATACTTTTCATGAAGGGGCGCCCCGATATATTGAAGTGGAGCGAGCCGGCATCCTGCTGCATCTGAGCGAGCATCATGGAGACGGCACCCCCGGCACCCATGTCTTTATCTGGTGCAGGGAACTCAAAGAATATCATCGTGAACTGATCGGTAAACAGTATAAGTATAACCGCCCGGGACTGGAAGAAACCTTTTATGATTCCTGGTGCGTTACCGTCAACGACCCGTTTAACAATAAGCTATCATTTAACGAAAAAAAAGGCTGAGCCGGTAACCCCGGTCTCCGATCCGCATAGAGATATTAATGGAACAACTGATAAAATACATCGCCCGGACCAGGGCACTATTTGTGGACATCATCGACACATTGACCATCGAACAGCTCAATGCCATCCCAGAAGGCTTTAACAACAATATCGCCTGGAATTTCGGGCATATTATTGTAAGTACAGAAGGTTTGTGTTATCTCCGCTCCGGTGTGCAGCCCGGTCTTAAAATACCCTTTGGTGCCCGGTACACAAAAGGATCCAAGCCGGAAACATTTATTGAGCGGGAAGAGCTGGAGGCATTGAAACAACAATCGTTGCGCTCCCTGGAGCAGATCCGTTCCGATTTAGAACGCGATGTGTTTAAAACCATCACGCCCTATGCCACACAAACCTACGGATTTGAGATGCAAAACATCGAAGAAATCCTTACCGCCTGCCTGGCCCATGAATCGCTGCACTACGGTACAGCACTGGCATTAAAAAAACAGTTATCACAATAATCTAATAATTAATATTCACAAATAAAATCAAAAATGGCAAATTACTTTAACACACTACCCCTGAGGGAGCAGCTAAACCAACTGGGCGTTTGCGAATTCATGAGCAACGATGAGTTCCTGGATGGCGTGGATGCATTAAAAGGGAAAAAAATCGTGATCGTTGGTTGCGGCGCACAGGGCCTGAACCAGGGCT
>Ga0222424_100346_pt1 | contig 30504 bp, 27 predicted proteins | sample 2B2ome_FD_182468 | JGI IMG/M metagenome (GOLD analysis project Ga0222424, IMG submission 182468) | Enriched microbial communities from leaf-cutter ant dump, University of Wisconsin, Madison, United States - 2B200A (version 2) | ecosystem: Environmental > Terrestrial > Nest > Insects nest > Nest... | reverse complement strand
ACACCACCAGCCGCATCGTCTCCAAGGGCATCAGCGCGGGCCGCGCGCACAACAGCTACCGCGGCCTGGTGCGCGTGAACGCGGGCGCCGCGGGCGCGCGCAACCACACGCAGTGCGACTCGCTGCTCATCGGCCCGCACTGCGGCGCCCACACCTTCCCCTACGTGGACACGGCGCGCGCCGATGCCGTGGTGGAGCACGAGGCGACGACCACGCGCATCTCCGAGGAACGGCTGTTCTATTGCCAGCAGCGCGGCATCGACCCGCAGGAGGCCACGGCGCTCATCGTCGGCGGCTTCTGCCAGGCGGTGCTGGAGGAACTGCCCATGGAATTCGCGCTGGAAGCCAAGGCACTGCTCGCGGTGTCGCTCGAAGGCGCCGTGGGCTGACGCCATATTCTTCATGAAAACAGCCTCAAACCCTTTCCCAGCAAGCGCTGGCAGCTATCGAAACAGGAACAAAGGACACCCCATGACCACCCCCTCCCCCCTGCTGCAGGTGCGCGATCTGCACGTCGCCGTGGGCGAGCGCACCGTGCTGCGCGGCGTCTCGTGCGACGTGCAGCCCGGCAGCCTGGCCGTGCTGATGGGCGCCAACGGCAGCGGCAAGAGCACGCTGGGCATGGCGCTGGCCGGCCACCCGCGCTACCGCGTCACCGGCGGACAGGCGCTGCTCGCGGGCCAGGACCTGCTGGCGCTGCCGGCCCACGAGCGTGCCCGCGCCGGGCTGTTCGTCTCCTTCCAGGCCCCGCCGGACGTGCCGGGCGTGAAGAACAACCTGTTCATCCGCACCGCACTCAACGCCATGCACGAGGCGCGCGGCCAGCCGCCGCTCGACGCCTTCGACTTCCTCGCCAGCGCCAGGCAGGCCGCCGGCACCCTGGGCCTGCCCGAGACGCTGCTCGCCCGCCCGGTAAACGAAGGCTTCTCCGGCGGCGAGCGCAAGCGCAACGAGCTGCTGCAACTGGCTCTGCTGCAGCCGCGCCTGGCGCTGCTCGACGAAATCGACTCGGGCCTGGACGTGGACGGCGTGCGCGCCGTGGTCGGCCTGGTGCAGCGCCTGCGCGCGCAGGGCACGGCGTTCATCGTCGTCTCGCACTACCTCACGCTGATCGAGCAACTGCAGCCCGACGCCGTGCTGCGCCTGGACCAGGGCCGCATCGCCGAAACCGGCAGCCTGGAGCTGGCGCGCACCATTGCCCGCACCGGCTTCGCGCGCCCGGGCGCGGTGGCGGAGGCCCAGCCATGAACACCACCATGGCCGCGCCTTCGGCGGACCGCCTCGCGGCACGCGCGCACCTGCAGCAACAGGGCTGGATCACGCGGCGCAGCGAAGCCTTCCAGCACCTGCCGCCGCCCGCGCTAGAGCACTGGCTGGGCAGCACCGATGCCACGGCCGGCCCACCCTCCAGCGGCTGGACGCTGCACCCGCCCGACGGCGACGCCGCGGCCCGCGTGCAGGCGCGCTGGCTCGACGCGCACGCCCCGGCGCAGCGCGCCGAACTCCTGGCCGGGCTGCCCGCGCCCGGCGCCGACACCGGCGACGCCGCCCCCTTCGCCTGGGCGCACCGCGCGCTGTGCCGCCAGGGCCTGCGCCTGCACGTGGGCGGGCCAGCGGGCACGGCGCCGCACACGGTCTGCCTCGCGCTGCACCACCAGCCGCAAGACGCCGCCGAAGCCCCGCTGCTGGTGCTGGACGTAGCGCCCGGCACGCACTGCCTGCTGCTGGAGACGCACGAACGCACCGCCCCCGATGCGCCCGCCACCGCGCAGAACCTGCACATCCACATCCACCTGGGCGCAGGCGCGCACCTGCAGCACCTGCGCGTGGTGGCGCCGCTGGCGCACGACCTGGTGGCGCACCACGTGCACGCCACGCTGGCGCCGCAGGCCCGCTACGCCCAGGCGCTCGCCGCCACGGGCAGCGGCTACCACCTGCAGCGCAGCCACTTCACGCTGCAGGGCATCGGCGCCCACGCGCGGCAGGCGGCGCTGCTGCTGGCGGGCGCGCAGCAGCTCGACCACCAGGCGCGCACCGACCTGCAGGCCGCGCAGGCCGCGAGCCAGATCGAGTCCCTGGCGCTGGCGCAGGGCGGCGCGCGCGCCGTGAGCAACGCCTACACCCGCATCGCCCCGGGTGCCGACGGCGCCGACGTGCGCCAGCGCCTGACGGGCATTCCCCTGGCCGGCCACCCGCGCCTGGTGCTGCGCCCGCACCTGGAAATCCTGCACGACAACGTGCAGGCCGCCCACGGCGCCACCTGGGGCGCGCTGCCCGAGGAGGCGCTGTTCTACGCCGCCCAGCGCGGCCTGGACGACGCCCGCGCCCGCGCTCTCATCACCGAGGGCATGGCGCGCGCCGTGCTCGAACGCGCGCTGGACGACAGCCCGCTGCTGGCCCAGTGGCTGGAGGGCGGCTGGCTAGCCCGGCAATTGGAGCGCCAGGCCCAGGCGCCCCTGGGAGACACCGTATGAAGACTTCGTTTTTGATAGCTGCCAGCGCTTGTCCAGCAAGGGCTGGATGCCAATTTGGCTTGAAAAACCGCCAGAAGGCACGCCATGGCCGATAACCCCATCGCCCCCCTGCCCGCCGAGGCCCTGCGGGCGCAGTTCCCGGTGCTGGCGCAGTCCATCCACGGCCAGCCGCTGGCCTACCTGGACAACGCCGCCACCACGCAGATGCCGCTGCCCGTGCTGGCGGCACTGCAGCAGTTCGAGACCACGCAGCGCGCCAACATCCACCGCGGCGTGCACACGCTGAGCCAGCGCGCCACCGACGCCTTCGAGCAGGCCCGCGCCACGCTCAAGCAGTTCATCGGCGCGCAGGCAGAGCACGCGCTGGCCTTCACCTCGGGCACCACCGAGGCGCTCAACCTCGTGGCCCAGGGCCTGTGGGCCGCCGGGCCGGGCCAGGCCTGGCTGCGCCCGGGCGACCGCATCATCGTCAGCGGCCTGGAGCACCATGCCAACCTGCTGCCCTGGCAGCAGGCCGCGCGCATGAGCGGCGCCGAGCTGGCCATCCTCAAGCCCGACGGCGCGGGCCGCCTGCACGCCGACGACCTGGCCGCCCTGCTCACGCCGCGCACGCGCGTGTTCGCACTCACCGCCTGCGCCAACGCCAGCGGCGAGCGCCCGCCCTACGAGGCGCTGCTGGCCCAGGCCGCGCAGGCGGGCGCACTCACCGTGCTCGACGCCGCGCAGGCCGTGGCGCACGACACGCCGGTGCTGGCACGGCTCGACTGCGACTTCCTGGCCTTCTCGGGCCACAAGATGTACGGCCCCATGGGCACCGGCGTGCTGGTAGGGCGGCGCAGCGCGCTGGAGCGCCTGCACCCGCTGCGCCTGGGCGGCGACATGGTGGAATCAACGCACTGGCACACGGCCCGCTTCGCCGGCCTGCCCGCGCGCCTGGAGGGCGGCACCCCCAACGTAGCGGGCGCCGTGGGGCTGGCGGCAGCAGCCCGGTTCATCGACGCCACCGGGCGCGCCGCCATCGACGCGCATGTCCGCGGGCTGCGCGCGCTGGCGCTGCAGGGCCTGCAGGGCATTCCCGGCATCACCGTGCTGGCGCCGCACGCCACGCAGGCGGGGCTGGTGTCGTTCGTGGCCCGGGGCGTGCACCCGCACGACATCGGCACCCTGCTGGACGAGCGCGGCATCGCCGTGCGCACCGGGCACCACTGCGCCCAGCCGCTGCTGGAGCACCTGGGCCTGGGGCCGACCACGCGCGCCTCGTTCGCGCTCTACAACACGGAAGACGAGGTGCGGCGGCTGGTGCAGGCCGTCGCCCGCGCCATGGAGGTACTGCTATGAGCCAGGCGGAACAGGACCTGTACCAGGAAGTGGTGCTGGAACACAAGCGCGCGCCGCGCAACTACGGCCACCTAGCGCACCCCACGCACCAGGCCGAGGGCACCAACCCGTCGTGCGGCGACCGCATCGCCGTGGAACTGGCGCTGGAGCACGGCACGGTGCGCGACATCGCCTTCACCGGCCAGGGCTGCGCCATCTGCATGGCGTCCACCTCGATGATGACCGAGGCCGTGAAGGGCCGGGAGGTGGCCGCCGCCCAGGCGCTGCAGCAGCACTTTCGCGCCGTGCTCACGGGCGAGGAAGCGCCCGAGGCCGCGCCGCTGGGCAAGCTTGTGAGCCTGGCAGGCGTGCGCCAGTACCCCAGCCGCATCAAGTGCGCGCTGCTGGGCTGGCATGCGCTGATGCACGCCATCGCCGCCCCGCAAAGCACGGCGCCAGAGGTGCAGCCATGACGCACCGCCGCCCGCGCGAGGATGTGCTGGTGCGCCGCGGCGTGACGGTGGAGGCCATTCCGAGTGGCGAACCCCTCACACTCCAGGCGGGTCAGCTGGCGCAGATCACCCAGGCCCTCGGCGGCTCGTTCACCCTGGCGGTGGAAGGCCAGTTGGTGCGCCTGAAGGGCCAGGACGCCGACGCCATCGGCAAGCAGCCACCCGAGGCCCTGGCCATCCCCGAGGACCTGCACATCGACGCGCTGGAGCCGCTGGTGTGGGAACAACTGCGCACCTGCTACGACCCGGAGATCCCGGTCAACATCGTCGACCTCGGCCTGGTGTACCGCGTGGCCTTCGAGCCCATGGACGACGACAGCGCGGACAAGGTGCGCGCGGTGATCGACATGACGCTCACCGCCCCCGGCTGCGGCATGGGCGAATCCATCGCCAACGAGGTGTGCGACAAGGTGCTGGCGTTGCCGCGCGTGGGCGAGATCACCGTGAACCTGGTCTTCACGCCGCCCTGGGACCGCTCCAGGATGTCCGAGGCTGCGCTGCTGGCACTGGGGCTGTAGCCGCGCAGGCCAGGACGTGAAAAAGCCCCGGCGCGCCTCAGCACGCCGGGGCCTGAAGCACACTTTCAGCCGCCGCAGGAGCCGCAGCACGAGCCTGCGGCGTGCGCCTTGTTGCCCGCTGCGGCCTGCTTGCCGATTTCCACACGCCACAGGTCCGGGCCGGCCTGCAGGTAGCTCCACTTGACTTGGCCCGGGGCACGGCCCTCCAGTTGCATGTGCAGGGGCACCGGATTGTGGTCGTTGACGATGACGAAGGCCTCGCCCGCATTCAGTGCGTCGAAGCGCGCGAAGATCTGCGCGTGGCGCTCGTAGGGGGCGATGGTGCGCACGTCGATTTCAGCCAGGGTAGCGTTCATGGAAACAACCTTTCAAGAGAGGAAAACAACCAGGAGGAAGGGAAAAAACACTCAACCGTCCTTGCCGTCGAGCCGCGTGCGCGTCAGCCAGGGGGTGTAGATGAAGAGATAGATGGCAAAAGCCAGCGCCCACAGGCAAGCGGCCGCCTCCAGCGCATGGGCGTACCAGCCGGGCTGTAGCGCCGGCACCAGCACGCGCAGCACGGCCGCCGCGAGGACGAAGGCATACGCCGCCACCTCGCCCCGCCCGGCCTGCAGCGGCCGTCCGGTGTGGCCGCGCGCCGTGCGCGTGACCATGCCGATGATCAGCCCGCCGATCACCCCAACGCCGAAGGCATGCACCGCCAGGGACAGCGGCACCCAGCCCCCCTGCGCCAGCGCCAGCAGCGCGAAACCCAGCGGCAGCCAGGCATAGGAGGCATGCAGCACCCACAGGATGGGGCGACGCAGCGTCACCTGCGGGTGCCACATCCACAGGCGCACGGCATGCAGCACCGCCGCCGCCGCGCTCGCCACGGCCACCAGCGCCGCCGGCGCAGCGAACACCCACAGCGCCAGGGCCACGGCCGTCACGCCCAGCACCGACAGCTCGAACGAACGCGGCATCTGGATGACCAGCCCCGGGGTGACGTTCTTGGTGAACATGGGCACCACGCGCCCAGCCATCACGCACACCACCATCACGATCAGCCCCAGCTCGGCATACAGCGCCGACACCGCCGGCACGGACACCCGCTCCATCACCGCGAGATGGAACACCCCATTCGCCAAAGCCATCAGCAGCAGCAGCGAAATCAGGGGAATGTTGCGCTTGTTGCCGGCCTGCACGAGCACCCGCAGCAAGGCCGCCGCGACAGCGGGGAGCAGCAGCACGTCGATCACCGCAAACACCGGATAGGGCGCGACGAACAGCGCCACCCGCGCCGCCAGCCACAGCAGTGCCAGGCCGGCGAGCAGCGGGCCACGGGGCGTGGGCAGCCCGGTCCAGGCCTTCACCGCAGTGAGCAGAAAGCCCGCCACTACGCCAGCGGCGAAGCCAAACAGCATCTCGTGCCCATGCCACAGCACGCCCGGCATGGGCAAGGCGAAGCGCACATGGCCCAGGAACATGGCGACCCACAGCGGCACCGACAGGCACGCCAGCAGCGCCGTGCCCAGGTAGAACGGCCGGAAACCCAGGCGGAACATGGGCCAGCCCTGCAGGGCGAAAGGAGATGGCGTCTTGTCAAGTATCTGCATGGGGCGGCCCGGGAAAGGTGTGGAACCAGATGGCAAGCAGGCGGCTATCCACCTGCATTTTTAAGATTCATTTTATATGAATATTTCAAAAAACAAGACGGCTACGGGATTGCGCGGCCCCTGACGCAGCGGCAGGCATGGCAGCATGACGCACCGCCACCCGACATCGTTGCCGCCATGCCCACCTCGACCTACCGCTACGCCCTGTGCCTGCTCCTGGCCTGCAGCCTGGCCACGCCCCACGCGGCACTCGCCAAGAAAAAGCACCGCGGCGGCGGCAGCGCGCAAACACAGCGCAGCAGCTCGGAGGAAACTAAGGCCGAACGCGAGCGCCGGCTGACCCGGGAATGCAAGGGCATGCCGAATGCAGGAGCTTGCCTGGGGTTTGCCAACCGCTGATCGGGCCAGCGAAGCCACTCGTCCCGCGCAAAAGGCACACCCCACAGCGGCTCCTAGCATGGGGCCATGTGTTCTCCTCGCCCCACTGCCTCCAGACGCTCGCGCGGCTTCACGCTCATTGAGCTGATGGTCACGGTCGCCATCGTCGCCGTGCTTGCCGCCATCGCGGCCCCTAGCTTCCTCCCCGTGATCGAACGCTGGCGCATGCGCCAGGCAGCGGAAGCGCTGCAGTCCACCATCTACTTCGCGCGCTCCGAAGCCATCAAGCGCGGCGGCGGCGTCACGATTGACGCCTCCGGCGGATGGGACCAAGGCTGGAAGGTCGTCCACAAGACCAATGACCTTCAAGTCGTCACGGCCCCCAGCAAAACGGTCCTGGCCCAAAGCAACAGCAGGACCATGCTTTACGTCGATCGCTGGGGCATGGTGTCCGAAACCGATGGTGGCGTGGCGACCGCCATGAATTTCCTGGTCCACCCCACGGACAAGGAAGACAGCGCCAACGCCATTCGCCTGTGCGTTGCCACCGGCGGGCGCATCCTGCAAAAAGCAGCGGGAGCCGCCTGCCCTTCCTGACCTCTGCGCAAAGGCCTGCCATGCATCCACTCCCACACACCACACAGCACCTGCTGCACCACGCCGCAGGCGGCTTCACAGCCATTGAGTTGCTGGTTTCCGTGGCCATCGTGGGCGTGCTGGCTGCAATCGCAGCGCCGAGCTTTACGCCATTGATCGAAAGATGGCGCGTGCGCCAGGCCACCGAGCACCTCCAGTCCACCCTGTACTACGCCCGCTCCGAGGCCATCAAGCGCGGCGGACGCGTCGTCATCCAGAAAATCGCCAACAACACCAACGGCTGCACCACAGCCTCTACCAACAAAGACTGGGACTGCGGCTGGATCGTCTGCGCAGACACCAACAGCAACGGCACCTGCAACGCCACCGAACCCGTCTTGCAGCGCGTCGATGCACCCAGCAAGGTGCAAATCGCCCGCACCGGCGGCGCAACCACCATCAAGCTCAACCGCTGGGGCCTCGTGGATGGCGCCTGGCTCGGCTTCAGCCTGGTGCCGTTCGACAAAGGCACCTCCCACCCCGGCGCGCGCGGCCTGTGCATGAGTTCCGGCGGGCGCATCCGTATCGTTCCACCCGAGGAAATTCCATGCAACGGCTAAAGTTCCGTCCCCCCCGGCGCCAGCGCGGCATTACGCTGATCGAATCGCTGATTGCCATGATCATCGCCGCGCTCGGCATCCTGGGCGTTGTCGGCGTGCAAATGCGCACCCTGACCGACACCTCCACCACCGTGCGCCGGGCACAGGCCATTCGGCTGATCGAAGATTTCAGCGAACGCCTGAAAGTCAACCCGAATGCCTTGACCGTATTGAGCAGCTACGCCTCCGCATTCGGCGCCACTCCTGCCACGCCATCCAAGACATGCAACGCAGCCCCTGGCTGTACCAATGCCGAGCAGGCGGCATTCGACCTGGCCACCTGGAAAAAAGCCGTCAAAGACAACCTGCCATCGGGCGATGTCAGCCTGTTCATCGCGCCCGGCGAGACAGCCGAAAACAACCGGCGCCAGCTTGGCGTCATGGTTGCCTGGCGCGAAAACGAACGTGCTGAACTCAACGAAGAATCGGAGGCAAACAAGAAGAAAAACATCGATGCCACCCAAGTGCGCACCGAAAGCGGCTTCAGAAGCGGCGCAGGCACCGCCGTGACCTGCCCTGCAGACAAAACCTGCCACCTGCAATACATCACCGTTTCGGCCCGCTGCGCGCCCTACGACTACAGCAGCGGCAGTGGCAGCAACTTTGCGTTCCACTGTTCCTGAATGCCTGAGGTGACTCTATGAAAAGCATAAAGATGAGAGCAGCCTACGCTTGCTGCACAAGTCTCCAAGGCCAAAAATACGTGCAAAGAACACTCCATCAACCACGTCTCATGCAGCGCGGCGTCACGCTGCTCGAACTCATGGTGGGCTTGGTCATCGGCCTGCTCGTGGTTGCTGTCGCCATGGCGGCGCTCATGGTTTCACGCGGCATCAGCGGCACCGTCAGCGACGCCAGCCAGTTGCAGCAGCAAGGCGCCTACGCCATGCGCGTCATCGGCGGACAACTGCGCCAGGCAGGCTCGCTCTACCTCAACCCCGACCCCGCCGAAAGCGGCGCCGCCAGCGACCCCAAACAACCGGTAGCGTTTGAAACGGACACCACCGGAAACTCCCAGGGCAATGATTTTGAACAACGCAACACCCTGGCAGCCAGCAGCACCGGCACCTCGATGAGTACCTCCTTCCGGCGCTACACAGAGCCAGTATTTACCAGCGCCAGCGACCAGGCCCTGTCGCGCAATTGCATTGGCCTACCCGGCAACACAAGCAACGACAGAAGCGTTGACAGCACATTCGCGTTCCAGAACAACGCCCTGGTCTGCGGCGGCAACGGGCAGACCGCCCAGCCCATCATCTCCAACGTCGCCGAAGTGCAGTTCACCTACCTGGAACAAAGGGCAAGCTCCAATGGCACCACCGTGCTCCGGAACAAGGCGGCCGACGTCAAGAACTGGCGTTGCGTACAAGGCGTGGAAGTGTGCATGGTGCTGTATGGCACCGAGCCCATCGACATGCCCGCAGGCAGCAAATACACCGCCTGCAATGGAACCGACGAGGTCGATATGACCGCGCAAACCGGCGACCGCAAAAACCGCATGCACCTGCTGCTGCGCAATACATTCCAGCTGCGCAGCCAAGGGCTGCTCGATCCAGAAACCTCCTGCACGTCGCCATGAGGAAAACCGCCATGCATCCCCCCCTCGCCCCCGCCACCGCACGCCCCCAACGTCAAAGCGGCGTGGCGTTGTTCGTGGTCATCGTCTTCGTCATGCTCTCCATGCTGCTGGCGTTGTGGGCCTCGCGCACCTCCCTGTTCAACGAAATGGTGGTCGGCAACGACGCCGATTACCAGCGCGCCTTCGAGGCCGCACAGGCACTGCTGCAAGACGCAGAGCTTGATATCCGTGGCGAAACCGCCGGCGGGCAGCCATGCACTGGACAGCCATGCCGTGCATACACCAGCGCACTGAAGTTTCCCGCCGAGACCCAGGACATCATCCCCCTCATCGACGCCCTCGACGCCCAAACAACCAGATGCAGGGACGGCATCTGCACGCGCCGCCTTGGGCGCCAGGACTTCTGGAACTACGACGACGACGCAGTCAAAGCCCCGACCAACCCCCAAGCCAGCCTGGGTGAGGTGCCGCTGGAAGATTTGGCGAAAAAGGGCATTGGCGCCCGCTATGGCCAATACACCGGCGCAAAGACCGGCAATGCCTCCGCCCCCATCAACCCCATTCTTGCCATTGATGACGACGACAAACCCAAGCAGGGCGGCTGGTACTGGATAGAAGTCATGCCTTACAGCCAGGCGGCCAAATACGCCAACCTCATCGTCGGTGCCGACAGCAACCGGCTTCCACTGCACCTGGACGTGTACGTGGTCTATCGCATCACGGCCCTGGCCTATGGCATGAAGGAAAACACCAAGGTCGTGCTGCAACAAACCTATGCCCGCCAGCGACAGAAAAACTGAGCCACCCCGCACCACCTGAATACGCTACACAAACGATAGCCAGAGACGCTTTCCTGTAAAGCCTTGCAAGCCGATTTCGTTCAAATACCATCGTTATTGAAGGAGCACGCCATGCCCCGCACTGCCGCACCCCAATTCCGCAAGAGCCTCATTGCCTTGGCCGTAGGCACCGCACTCTCGCCCTCCGGGGCGTGGGCGGTGGATTTGGTTCAATCGCCGCCGCTGCCAACGTCCAAATCGGCGTTTGTCGCGCCCAATGTGATTATTTCTGTCGATGACTCGGGGAGTATGCTTTATTGTTCGAATTACGAAAACTCCTCAGGATGCCCAACAAACATAAACAATAGCTCAAGAACAACAACAACAACCTACAGCTGCACGTCCGGCTATTCAAAGGACAATTCTGCAGACCCACCAGATTGCTACAAACAAGATAATACAAAGAGAAGTCAATACTATACTTGCGCGACAGGCTACACCCTTTCCGGAAATAATTGCAAAAAGAATGGCACAAACACCACAGACAACACCAAGCGGACAACAAACTACTCCTGCTCCGGTGGATACACACTCAATTCAAGCAACAATTGCATCATCACAGACAATAGCCAACGAATCACAACAGTAACCTATGCTTGCGGATACGGTCAATATAAAGACCCCGTCACCAACAACTGCTACGATACTGGTAGCGCAACCAATGAAACGGCACCGCCATGGAAGGGGACAAGCAAGCGCATCAACGTTCTTAAATATGCATTGAACAATGTCTTCAAAGATCCTGATCTGGTCCCCGACGGAAAGATCCGCCTAGCGTGGCAGTCCTTGAATAACACTGGAGCAAGCGCCACCAGAGCCGGCAACGTCAACTCACCCACGACGCAAAAAACCAATACGATGCGCCCGCTCAAAGGCCAGCCCGATGCGACCGGAACGCACCGCAACAATTTCATTAAGTTCGTCAATGGACTCAGTCCAAGCGGCAGCACACCATCACACTTAATGTTCTCGCAAGCCGACGCTTATCTGCGTGCAGATACCAACAAGAACGGTCCCTGGTCCACCGACCCTGGAGGCACTGGCAGCAAGAGCACCGAATATCTGGGCTGCCGCCGCAATTATCACATCATGATGACGGACGGCCAGTGGAATGGCGACCCAACGGATGTCCCAGATATGGACAAACGCGATAACGCGACCAATCTAGCCATCGGAAGAGGAACAGGCATACCCGTCTATAGCGGCAGCGATTCTGCACTTTACCGGGATGAGTCTTCTGGCACCACCCTGGCCGACTGGGCATTTTATAGCTGGGCGACGCCTCTCCAAGTCAGCGGGAAACTTTCACAAGAGGACAAGCTCAAACCTTCTACCCTCTACACAGAAGCGCCTGATACCGAAGTATTTGCAACAGGCAACGACCAAGTCACACTCAAAAAATTCTGGAACCCAAAATACAATCCAGCTACTTGGCCGCACATGGTTACCTACACAATTGGTTTCAGTGAATCCGCATACACTTGGAATTACAGTGCCATTACAGCACCAACGGAAATGGCGCCTTTTGGTTATGACGGTAGCTTCCCGGCATTAGCCAATGGATCGACAACTTGGCCGAATTTAACAAAAAGTACATCCAGCAGAAATGCACTTGACCTTTGGCATGCAGCCTTAAATGGGCGCGGCCGTTTCTACGCCATACAGCAAGGAGACGAACTGGAGCAGGCTTTCCGCGACATCATCGGCAAGATCAACGAGGAAAGCGCACAACTGCCCGAGAAGATTCTGGCAGGCGGCGGCACCACCGGCTACAGCGTGGCGCAAAACAATGCCGGCCTGTTCAGCACGGTGTATGAAGCCAAAAAGGGCTGGAAAGGCTATGTGATGGCCACCAGCGCACGCGAGCCGGAGGAATACGCCTGCCCCACCAAGACAGAGCCTGACCGCACCTGCTTCCGCTTTGAAGATGCCGTCGCGGGGTGGAAAGACGGTGGCGTGGCGAAGACCACGGCAGACCGGCTCGATGCCACTGACTTCAATGTAGGCACCCGCCTTGTCCTCACTTGGAATGACGTGCTCAACAAGGGCGTTCCATTCAAGTGGGCCAGCGGCACGAATTACCTGAGCGCAGCGCAAAAAGCAAGTATTGGCGTGGAAAGCACCACCAGTGGCGCCGCGGTAAAGGACAAAGGGGAAAACATCCTCAATTTCATCCGTGGCGACATGACCCTGCAAGGCAAAACGGAAGACAAACCTTTCCGTGAACGCGAAAGCCGCCAGGGTGATATTGTCAACTCTGAAATATGGTACACCGGCAACGCCAGCAGTCTGCCCATGCTGTACGTGGGGGGGAATGACGGCATGCTGCACGGCTTTTCCGCCAAAAACGGCGAAGAAAAAATCGCCTACGTGCCGCGCGGCGTGATTCCCGACCTCAAGAAGCTTGCAGACACTGATTACGCACACAGATATTATGTCGATGGCTCGCCCATGACAGGCGAGATCAAGGATGGCAGCACCAAAAAGACCATGCTGATCGGCACCCTGGGCGCTGGCGGCAAGGGCTATTTCGTGCTCAACGTCACCGACCCCGCGAGCTTCTCCGAGGCAGGCGCGGCCAGCATCGTGCAAACCGACCGCACACGCCCCAATTGCGATAATTCGTCCGCAGCCAAGGGCACGGCACTTTGCACCAGCGAGACAGAGGAGGAACAGGATATTGGCAACATTACCGCCCAACCCACCAGAAACCCCAACAATATGCTGGAGGCCCTGCAAATCACCCGCATGAACGATGGGCGCTGGGCTGCCGTGATGGGCAATGGCTACAACAGCACGAAGCAGCGCCCGGTGTTGCTGATTCAATACCTTGATGGCGACAAGGCGCTGGTGCGCATTCAGACCACGGCCAAGGATGCAGGCACTGGCCTAGCAGCGGACAACGGCCTAGCTTCCCCTACCTTGGTGGATCTGAATGGCGACGGCACGGTCGACATTGCTTATGCTGGCGACAACCTGGGCAACCTATGGAAGTTCGATCTCACCAGCGGCACCCCGTCTGACTGGAAAGCCCAGTGGGGTACGGAAAAACCCCTCTTTACCGCACGTGGGCCCAAATCCGGCAGCACGACACGTGACCAAGTGCAGCCCATTACCGCCCCGCCCATTGCGGAGGTCAATGACCGGAGAATGGAGGTAACCGTCGGCACCCAAAAGAAGGAAATAGCCATTGGCGGCATGATGGTGGCCTTCGGCACCGGCCGTAACCTCACTGCGGAGGATCGCAGGACAGACATTGCGCAAAACGTGCAAACGCTGTATTCCGTGCTTGACAACACGCGCTATCGCAAGCGCTCTAGCATTCCCTCCGGCAACTCTTTGAAATTGCTCGAAGTCCACCCTGGCTTTGGCAATTGCACCTCTTCGCCCGAAACCTGCGTGCCCGTACCCGAGGTGGTGGGCACCTTGAGCTCCAGCGGCAGCCCCCTGGCAAAGCAGACCATCGCAACGGTCGAAGGCGATTATGCGACCGTAAATGCCACGGAGGAGCTGAAGAAAACAACCTGGAAAAACTACAAGGGCTGGTATCTGGATTTACCGGGTGCCGGGGAGCGTCTCCTCAGGCCCATGCAGTTCTATGATGGCAGCAATATTCTGGCCGTATATTCGCAGTCGCCCGCCGGCACCAAGAGTGCCGCCAGCGACAACATCAATGAAAGCTGCGTGGATACGAAGGTGGATACCAGCGCGGGCAGCCAGTGGCGCACCCTGGTGAATATCATGGATGGGAAAAAACCCACTGTTCAGTTGGTAGACATCAATGGCGACCATACATTCAGCGCCACTGACGATAAAGACGTGAACCGGATCACCATCACCGAGGGAACGCCAGTATTGGTTACCGATAGAAATAACGTTCGGGACTACACCGGCCAGAAAACAGAGGACGGCAAGCCTGTGCCTGTGCTGGGTGCCCGCATGCCCGAGCTATCCGTGCGCCCCGGCTGGCGCCAACTCAACTAACAGGAGAACAACAGTCATGCACCCATTTTCACGACAGCGGGGTTTTACCCTCATTGAGTTGATGATCACGGTGGCCATCATCGGCATCCTCGGTGCCATTGCCTACCCCAGCTACGCCGAGTATGTGCGGCGCGGCCACCGTGCCGAGGCGCGCGCGGGGCTGCTGCAAGCCCAGCAGTTTCTGGAGCGCTCAGCGACGGCCACGGGCTCCTACCCGGCTGCGGCTGGGTTTCCAGACCACCTGACGAAAGTGCCGAACAACCGCTACGACATCAGCTACACCCCTAATGGCACTCCCGTGACCAGCTTCACCCTCACGGCCGCGCCCAAAGGGGTGCAATCGGGCGACAAATGCGGCAGCTATACGCTCACCAATACCGGAGTGCGCGGCGCCAAAGGCACCACCAGCGGCGACATCGTCACCGAATGCTGGGGCAAGTAATTTGATTTCGTCTGTCCCCGGCGCGCTACCATCCCAGCCGCCATGACAGACCCCACCCCCTTCATCAACCAGGCGCTTGGGCTTGCCGCCCAGGCGCTTTTTCTTTCCAACCCGAACCCGCGCGTGGGCTGCGTCATCACGGCGGCCGATGGGCAGCTGCTGGGGCAAGGCTTTACCCAGCAGGCAGGCGGCCCGCATGCCGAAGTCATGGCGCTGCGCGATGCCACGGCCCGGGGGCATGGCGTGCGCGGCGCCACGGCCTACGTGACGCTGGAGCCCTGCGCGCACCAGGGCCGCACCGGCCCGTGCTGCGATGCGCTGATTGCTGCAGGCATCGGCAAGGTGGTGGCGTCGCTCGCCGACCCGAACCCGCTGGTCGCCGGCCAGGGCTTCGCGCGGCTGCGCGCGGCGGGGGTGGCGGTGGAGGTGGGGCCGGGCGCCAAGGCGTCGCGCGCCTTGAACGTGGGGTTTTTCAGCCGCATGGAGCGCGGCACGCCCTGGGTGCGCATGAAGGTGGCCGCTTCGCTCGACGGCTTCACCGCGCTGCCCAACGGCACCAGCCAGTGGATCACCTCGCCCGAGGCGCGTGCCGACGGCCACGCCTGGCGCGCGCGCGCCTGCGCCGTGCTGACCGGCATCGGCACCGTGCTGGCCGACGACCCGCGCCTGGACGTGCGCGAAGTCGCCACGCCACGCCAGCCCCAGGTGGCGGTGGTGGACAGCCAGTTGCGCACCCCCGTCAATGCTTCGCTTTTCATAGCTGGCCGCGCTTGCTCCATCTACTGCGGGGCCGAAATGGATGCTGCAATGCAGGCGCGGCGCAGCGCGCTGCAGGCGCGTGGGGCGCGCGTGGTGCACCTGCCCGGCCCTGACGGCCGCGTGGATCTACGGGTCATGCTGCAGGACCTGGGCACGCAGGCCGTGAACGAACTGCACGTGGAGGCCGGCCAGCGGCTCAACGGCGCGCTGGCACAAGCGGGCCTGGTGGATGAATGGCTGGTCTACCTGGCCCCGCAACTGCTCGGCAGCGGGCGCGGCATGGCGTTGCTGCCACCGTTCGACGCGCTGGCGCAGGCGCTGCCGCTGGCGTTCGAGTCGGCGCAGCGGGTAGGGCCAGATCTGCGCATCCTGGCCCGCAACCGCCCGGCGGCGGGGCTACCCGCGTGAGTGCCCGGCACCCGGTGCGGGTAGAGGATCGCCTGCGCTTCGACAGCATCATCGACGCCCGCTCGCCCGCCGAATACGCGCTGGACCACATTCCCGGCGCCATCAACTGCCCGGTGCTTGACGACGAGGAGCGCGCCATCGTCGGCACCCTGTACAAGCAGGTGGGCGCCTTCGAGGCGCGCCGCGTCGGCGGTGCCATGGTGGCGGCCAACCTGGCGCGGCACCTGCGCACGGCCTTCGCCGACCGGCCGGAGCGCTGGCGGCCGCTGGTGTACTGCTGGCGCGGCGGCATGCGCAGCGGCGCCATGGTGAACTGGATGCGCCTCGTGGGGTGGGACGCGCAGCAGCTCGCCGGCGGCTACAAGTCCTGGCGCCGCCACGTCATCGCCCGCCTGGACGCGCATGCGCCGCAGCTGCAGCTGCGCGTGCTGTGCGGCGCCACCGGCAGCGCCAAGACGCGCGTGCTGCAGGCCCTGGCCGCGCAGGGGCAGCAGGTGCTGGACCTGGAGGGCTTCGCGCGCCACCGCGGCTCGGTACTGGGCGCATGGCCCGGCGTGGCCCAGCCGTCGCAAACCGGCTTCGAGACGCAGATCGTCGATGCGCTGGACCGCCTGGACGCGCACCGCCCAATCTACATCGAGGCCGAGAGCGCACGCATTGGCCGCCTGAACGTGCCGCAGCCGCTGGTGCAGCGCCTGCGCGCCAGCCCGTGCATCGAAATCCACGCCAGCGCCGATACCCGGCTGGCGTACCTGCTGCGCGACTACGCCAATCTGGCCGACGACCCGGCGCACTTGGCGCAGCAACTGGGCACGCTCAAGGAGCTACACGGCCGCCAGGTGATCGCGCAATGGCAGACCTGGGCGCAGGCGCGCGACCTGGCGCCGCTGTTCGCCCAGCTCATGGCGCTGCACTACGACCCGCTGTACGAGCGTTCGCAAAGCCGCAACCTCTACCGCTGGGCGCAGCGCCAGAGCGTGCTGGCGCCGGATTTGTCGGACGCGGCTATTGCCGCCCTGGCGCGGGCGATTGCGGCGCTGCCCGATCCTGAAGACGGGCCACCCAGTCCGTAACGGCCCGGCAGTCGTTGAGGGTGCGCAACTGGTCGAAGGCCTGCTGCGCCTCGGGGTAGCGCCGGCGCAGCAGGTTCAGCCATTGCTTGAGCCGCCCGGCGCGGTGGCGCGGCGTGACGCGCTGGCCCACCATCTGCCAGAACTGCACCAGATGCGGCACGAGCGCCGGCCAGGGCAGCCCCTCGGCCTGCGCCGCAGCGCCATCCGCCGCGCGGATGGCCAGCGCCAGGCCCGGGTCGGCCACCGCGCCGCGCCCCAGCATGAGCGCGTCGCAGCCCGAGAGCGCGCGGCAGCGCTGCGCGTCCTGCACCGTCCAGATCTCGCCGTTGGCCACCACGGGAATGGGCACCGCCGCGCGGATGGCCGGGATGCGCTCCCAGTACGCCGGCGGGCGGTAGCCGTCCGCCTTGGTGCGCGCGTGCACCACCAGCTCGCCGGCGCCGCCGGAGGCCATGGCCTGGGCGCATTCGCGCGCCAGCGCGGCGTCGTCATAGCCCAGCCGCATCTTGGCCGACACGGGCACCCGCGCGGGCACGGCGCGGCGCACAGCGGCCACCACGGCCTCGATCTGTGCGGGGTCGCGCAGCAGCGCCGCGCCGCCGCCGTGGCGGTTCACGACCTTGGCCGGGCAGCCAAAGTTCAGATCCACCCCTTCGGCGCCCAGCGCGGCCAGGCGCGCGGCGTTCTCGGCCATGCTCACCGGGTCGGAGCCGAGCAGTTGCGCGCGCACCGGCACGCCCGCCAGGGTGCGGCTGCCATGGCGCAGCTCGGGCATGGTGCGCAGGAACACGCGCTCGGGCAGCAGCGTGCCGGTGACGCGGATGAACTCCGACACGCAGCGGTCCACCCCGCCCACGCGCGTGAGCAGGTCGCGCAGCACGCAGTCCAGCAGGCCCTCCATCGGGGCGAGCAAGAGTTTCATGGTCAAAACGGCCTCCAGCGCTTACCCATCAAGCGCCAGCAGCTATTGAATTCATAGTGCGCCAAGCCGCCACAGCGACGTGACCTCGGCCGCGCGGGCAGCGTGCAGCGGGTCGTCGGCATCCTGCGCCTTGCCGTGGCGCGGGCGGGTGTCGTGGCGCGCCAGCACGCGCAGGCCCGCGGCCTCGATCCAGCCCAGCAGCTCCGCGCGCGTGCGCAGGCCCAGGTGCTCGGCGAGGTCGGACAGGATGAGCCAGCCCTCGCCCCCCGGCGCCAGGTGCGCGCGCAGGCCGTCGAGGTAGCCGCGCAGCATGCGGCTGCCTTCGTCGTACACGGCGCGCTCCAGCGGGCTGCTGGCGCGCGCGGGCAGCCAGGGCGGGTTGCACACCACCAGGGCGGCCTGCCCGGGCGGGAACAGGTCGGCCTGCAGCAGTTCCACCCGCGGCAGCAAGCCCAGGCGCTGCAGGTTGTCCTGCGCGCAGGCCAGGGCGCGCGGGTCCTGGTCGGTGGCCACCACGCGCGCCACGCCCCGGCGCGCCAGCACGGCCGAGAGCACGCCGGTGCCGACGCCGATGTCGAACGCCAGCGCGTAGCCACCCGGCACCGGCGGCAGCGGCGCCTGGGCCACCAGATCGACGTATTCGCCACGCACGGGCGAGAACACGCCGTAGTGCGGATGGATGCGGTTGCCCGGAGGCGCGCCCAGGGCGGGAATCTCCACGCCCTTCTTGCGCCACTCGTGCGCGCCCACGATGCCCAGCAACTGGCGCAAGGGCGCCACCAGCGGCGCGCCGGGCGCGGGGCCCCAGGCCTCGGCGCAGGCAGCGCGCCAGTCGGGCGCGCGGCGCAGCGCGATGGCGTAGTCGCCTTCCAGCGCAATCAGCAGCATGGCCAGCACGCGCGCGCGCTGGCCCTGGGCCTGGCGGTGCAGGTGGAATGCCTGGGCCGGGGTGGCGGGCGCCGCCGCCCGGGCCGCCTTGCGTGGCTTGCGCTCCATGCGCCGGGCCATGGCCTGCAGCAGTTGGCGCGCGTTGTGAAAGTCGCCCCGCCACAGCAGCGCCGTGCCTTCGCAGGCCAGGCGGTAGGCGGTGTCGGCGGACATGGTGTCGTCGGCGCACACCACGCGGCGCGGCAACGGCTGGCCGCCCTCGGAGCGCCACAGCGCGCAGCGCGCCTGGCCCTGCTCGCTCCAGTGGAGGGCGCCGTCGCCGAGGCTCAACTCAGCGGCCTTTGCAGGCGCACTTCCTCGATCTTGACGCTGCCCAGGACCGAGGTCTTGGCCGTGGTCATCTCGCGCTTGAAGCCGGCCATTTCATGGAAGCGCAGCGCACGCTCGTTGCGCAGCGGCACCCAGGAGGTGACGGTGGTGCAGCCTTCTTCCTGCAGGCCGTCGCGCGCGGCGTCCCACAGGGCCAGGCCCACACCCTGGTTCCAGTGCGTGGGCGCGGCGTAGATGGCCCAGATCTCGCCGGTGGTGGGGCGGGTCTTGGGGTCGCGCGAGCGGTCGAAGCCGACGAAGCCGACGATCTTGTCGCCATCGACGGCCACTTGCACCTGGGGTTCACAAAACTCGATGGCTTCGCGCCAGTAGGCCTGGCGCTTCTCCAACGAGGACATGGATTTCAATTGATCGTCAGGCACCAGGCCACGATAGGCTTCCATCGCGGAAGTGGTATGGACCTGGGCAATGGCCTTGGCGTCACGCAGGGTGGCCGGACGAACCTGGATACTGGACATGGGAGAACGCAACGAGAGGAAAACGAAAAACCCGGTATTTTCGCCATTTGCCCGGGGAAGTGCCAGCCCCCCAGGTGAACCGCCCCGTGCGCAGCCCGGCTAAGCGGCCCTTCTTGACAGTAGCAAAATCTGCCTTGCGCCCTTACGCAGCAAGCGCTGGCAGCTATCAAAAAAGATTTTTTCAAGCCGGCCGCATCAGGCCGCCGCCAGGGCCTGCTGCGCCAGGCGCTGCGCCGCCAGCGCCCGCTTGTTGCGCGGGCGCGGCACCGCCGGCGCGGGCGGCTTGCCGTTGATGGCCGCGAGCCCCAGCACCAGGGTGACGCTGTGCGCGCCTTCGTCGCGGTCGTCCGGGGGATAGAGGCAGTAGCTGCCGCTGCAGCCGTCCAGCGCCCGCTGGGCCGCATGCAGCACCACGCGCACGCCCTTGCGCCCGCCATCGGCAAACGGCAGCACGCGCAGCCGGGCCGCGCCATCGAGCGCCAGGCCGAGGTGGCCGGGCCGGTTGACGAGGTCGGTGCGGATGCCGCGCCAGCTCGCCCCGCCATCGGGCGAGTACTGCCAGGTGCCCGCCTGGGCATCGAGGTGTTCCACGATCACGCCCAGCGGCGCATGCAGGCCCGGGCAGTGCGCGCCGACCAGGGCGGCCACGCTGCTGCCGCCCAGGCCCGGCAGGGGCGCGGACAGGTGGTGAGGGACATGGATCGACAAGACGGCGGCGGACATGAACCACTCCTTTTTTTCGCAAGGCCGGTGATCGGTGCGAAAAAGTCTAGGAAGCGCGCCCGGCGGCGTCCATCGCACAAATGGACTAGGCCGCGCGGGCCGCTGGTGCGCAATACTCGGCCCATGCCTGCCCACCTGCTGCTCGTGGACGACCACACCCTTTTTCGTACCGGCCTGCGCCTGATCGTGCAGGACCACCCCGGCGTGGGCGCGATTGCCGAGGCCGGCTCGGTGGCCGAGGCCTGCGCGCTGGCGCCCTGCGCGATGGACCTGGTGCTGCTCGACATCCAGATGCCCGGCATGAACGGGCTGGACGGCCTGCGCCCGCTGCGCGAGGCGTTTCCCCAGGCGCGCGTGGTGCTGGTGTCCGCCAGCGTGGCGCCCGACGCGGTGCGCGAGGCGCGCGCCCGCGGCGCCGACGGGTTCCTGCCCAAATCGGCCAGCGGCGCGGACATCCTGGACGCCATCACGCTCGCGCTGTCCGGCCTGCCCTGCTTTCCAGCCGCCAGCACGCCCGTTCCGCCGCCAGCCGGGCACCCGGCTCCGGCCCTGACGACGCGCCAGTCCGACGTGCTGCGGCTGCTGTGCGCGGGCAAGCCCAACAAGGTGATCGCGCGCGAGCTGGGCCTGAGCGAAAACACCGTGCGCGTGCACGTCGCCGCCATCTTCGGCCAGTTGGGCGTGAACAGCCGCAGCGCCGCGCTGCTGGCGGCGCAGCGCCTGGGCCTGGTGCAGTGGAGCGAGGCCTAGTGCACCTGGCCCGCGCCGCCCGCAACTGGCGCAGCGCATGGCATGAGGCGCTGCGCTGGGAGCGCGACGCCGTGCTGGCCGAGCAGGTGCTGCTGCTGCGGCGCAATTTCCCGGTCACGCTCTGGGCCTCGCTCATCACCTCGGTGGGGACGGTGTGGGTCATGTCGCTGGGCATGCCCATGGCGCCGATGCTGTGGTGGCTGGCCTCGCACGTGGCGGTGGTCACGCTGGTGTACCTGACCCTGCGCCCGCTGCCGCGCCCGGGCCACGGCCCGCGCAGCGACGCGCGGCGGCTGCTGGCCTGCATGACGGGCATGGGCCTGACCTGGGGCTCGCTCGGCGGCGTGGCGCTGTGGCAGGGCCAGGGCAGCGACGCCGTGGTCTACGCCATCGGCATCCTCAGCACCGTCTCGGCCGGCGCGCTGGGCCTGGGCGCGCCGCTGCTGCGCGGCTACATGATCTACCTGACCTGCACCATCAGCAGCGTGCTCGTCGCCCTGGCCGTGGTGGGCGGGCCCATCGCCCTGCCCGGCTGCGTGATGGTGGCCGTGTACTACCTGCTCACGGCGCTGCACGCGCGCAACCTGGCGCGCGCGGCGCGCGACAGCATTGAGCTGCGCTTCGACAATGAGCGCCTGGTGACGCAGCTGCGCGCCCAGACCGAGCGCGCCGTGCAAGCCCTGGCGACGGCCGAGCAGGCCAACCAGGACAAGTCGCGCTTCCTCGCCGCGGCGAGCCACGACCTGCGCCAGCCGCTGCACGCCATGGGCCTGTTCCTCGACACCCTGGCGCGCAGCCCGCTGACGGCGCAGCAGGCCAGCGTGCTGGGCCACGCGCGCACGGCCTCGGGCGCGGCGTCGGAAATGCTCACCACGCTGCTGGACTATTCACGCCTGGAGGCGGGGGTGGTGCAGGCGCACGACGCGCCGTTCGCCGTGCAGCCGCTGCTGGGCGCGCTGGAGCAGGAATTCGGCCCCCAGGCCGACGCCGCCGCGCTGGTCTACCGCACGCGCGAGACCACGGCGGCAGCGCTGGCCGACAAGGCGCTGGTCGATCTGGTGATGCGCAACTTCATCTCCAACGCGCTGCGCTACACGCGCACGGGCGGCCTGCTGATCGCCTGCCGCGCGCGCGGCGGCCGTCTGGCGCTGGAGGTGTGGGACACCGGCTGCGGCATCGCGCCCGCGCACCTACAGGACGTCTTCAAGGAATTCCACCAGCTCGGCAACCCCGAGCGCGACCGCCGCAAGGGCCTGGGGCTGGGCCTGGCCATCGTGCAGCGCCTGGCGCAGGCCATGCACACGCAGGTGGAGGTGCGCTCGCGCCTCGGGCGCGGTTCGGTCTTCCGGCTCTGGCTCACGCCCTGGCGCGGCGCGCTGGTCGATGAGGCCGTGGCCAGCGCGCACGACGGCGCCAGCCTGGCAGGCCGCCGCGTGCTGGTGGTGGACGACGACGAGCCGGTGCGCCTGGGCATGCAGTCGCTGCTGGCAAGCTGGGGCTGCCACTGCCTGTGCGCGGAGTCGGCGGCCGATGCGCTGGCCCGCCTGCACCAGATGCCGCAGCCCGACGTGGTGGTGACCGACTTCCGCCTGCGGCACGAGGAAACCGGCCGGCAGGTGCTCGACACCCTGCGCGCGCACCTGCAGCGCAGCGTGCCGGCCATCATCATGACGGGCGACACCTCGCCCCAGCGCCTGCGCGACGCGCAATCCACCGGCGCACTGCTGCTGCACAAGCCGGTCTCGGCCGCGCAGTTGCGCGAGGCGCTGCTCGAACTCCTGGATTAACTCTTCTTTTGATAGCTTCTGGCGCTTGCCAGACAAGGGCTTGAGGCCGATTTGGCTTGAATTACAGCCAGCGCCGCAGCGCCTGCATGACACGGTCGAAGCGCGCGCCGTAGGGCGGGTAGAACAGCCAGCCCATGGCCCAGGGCGACTGCACCAGCACCGACTTCTGGTGCGAGAAGCGCAGGAAGCCCTGCTCGCCGTGGTACGCGCCCCAGCCGCTGTCGCCCACGCCGCCGAAGGGCAGGTTGTCGTGCGCGATGTGCATGAGCGTGTCGTTCACCGTGACGCCGCCGCTCACGGTGCGCGCGAGCACGTCGTCGCGCACGCGCGCATCGTTGCCGAACCAGTACAGCGCCAGCGGGCGCGGGTTGGCGTTGATGTGGGTGATGGCGTCGTCGAGCCGCTCGTAGGTGATGACGGGCAGCACCGGGCCGAAGATTTCCTCCTGCATCAGCTGCATGGACGACGTGGCGCCGAACACCAGCACCGGCGCCATCTGGCGGCTGATGCCGTCGCCCAGGCTGGCCTGGTGGTTGGGCGCGGGCGCGGCCGGCGCGGGCTGCACGCTCACCACCTCGGCGCCCTGCGTCTGCGCCTGCTGCAGCATGGTGCGCAGGCGCGCCAGGTGGCGCGCGGAGATGATGGAGGCATAGTCCGGGTTGCCCTCGATCTGCGGGAACAGCCGCGCCACGGCGGCGCGGTAGGCCTCGGTGAACGCGGCCTCGCTGCCCTGGGGCAACAGCACGTAGTCGGGCGCAATGCAGGTCTGGCCCGCATTCAGCAGCTTGCCATGGGCGATCTTCAGCGCGGCCTCCTGCAGGTTGCAATTGGCATCGATGATGCAAGGCGACTTGCCGCCCAGTTCCAGCGTGGTCGGCGTGAGGTTGGCCGCCGCGGCCTGCGCCACCTTGCGGCCCACGGCGGTGGAACCGGTGAACACCAAATGGTCGAACGGCAGCGAAGCCACCAGCGCCGCCACCGCGGCATCGCCCTGCACCACGCACAGCTCGTCGGGCGCGAAGAACTGGCCCACCACCTCGGCCAGTTTGGCCGACAGGTGCGGCGTCAACTCGCTGGGCTTGACCATGACGCGGTTGCCCGCCGCCAGCGCCGTGATGGCCGGCGCCAGCGCGAGCTGGATGGGGTAGTTCCACGGCGCGATGACGCCCACCACGCCCAGCGGCTGGCGCTGGATCCAGGCGCGCGCGGGCTGCAGGTGCAGCGGGGTGCGCACCCTCTGCGGGCGGCTCCAGCGCGCCAGGTGCGAGAGCGTGTGCGACAGCAGCGCGCGCAGCACGAAAAAGTCGGCCACCTCGGTCAGCCGGGGCGAGCGCATGCCAAAGTCGGCCTGCACGGCGGCCGCCAGCTCCGGCCCGCGTTCGTCGATGAGCTTGCGCATGCGCAGCAGGCGCTCGCGGCGCACGAGCAGCGGCACGTCGGGCTGGGCACGGCTGGCCTGGTACTGGGCCTCGAAAAGGGCGCGGATGTCGTCGGTGGTCATGCCGGGCATGATAGGGCCACGCTTGCCATTCGGATTAGGGTTTCGCACTTCGAGTGCTTGCGCATCGGTAACAGAATCCGCACCGGACAGCATGCCGCCACGGTGGCCGGTTGCGCGGCAACCGTTAGCGAGTACAAGGGAGGCAGCACCCCACGGCCAGCCCGCCGTGCCCTCGATGTGCATGGGCAAATCACGCGCCGCCACCGGCGTCTGCACCACCGGCAGATGCTTGGGCCGCATTGCACGCGCCACGCCGTCAAGCCAAGGCAGATGGATGCCCGGCACCTGCTCATAAAGAGAAGAATGAGACGGCCCTGGCCTGGGGTTCCGCGTGTGGAAGCACGCACATTGCGCTCCACGGCCAGATGCGCCAGCAAAACGGCAGCCTTCGACGCACCTCTCTCACGCGGATGGCGCTCGCCGTGGAACGGAATGAAACGGCGCGGCAGAAACAGGCGGAACGGGAAGCGCATCCTTCCGTAGAAATTTAGGCGGTCTAAATTGCCGCAGGCATAGGGTAAGCTGAGGACGGTAAGTGCCGCATGCTTGACTTAGGCCGCATCGGCTCAGTAGCATGCGGTTGTCTAAATCTAGTTAGAAAATGGAGATATACCGTGGCAACAGTGAAATTCCCGAACAATTGCAACGAACAGGCAATATTCAGGTTTTGCACCGAGGTTGACAAGCATGCAGGTTTAGAAGAGCTTTTGATTGACTTTTCTTCCATGGGACGAGTCGAGCCATTTTCCATGGCCTATGTAGCTAAACACATAAGAGACTTCAATCGATGCAATAAAAATACAACAGTTCGCTGCACGGGTCACAAAAATAAAGAATACGCCGCCAACATGGCTTTCTTCAGAGCATTTGGACTCAAGCATGGGCGGGAGCCAAACTGCAAGGATGGAAATGAGAGTTTTGTACCATTCACAATTCTGCGAATTCAAACCATTGTTGATGAGGCATCTAAAGAGTGGAAAGAGGCCCAGGACATTATAGAAAAGCGATCAGAGCACTTGGCAAAAATTCTCTCTAGAGAAGAAGGCGGAAATTTAGTGGACGCGCTTACATTCTCAATAAGAGAAATTATGCGAAATGTTTTAGAGCACAGCCAATCTCGCAGCATAGAGTATTGCGCACAATTCTGGCCAACATATGACAAAGTCGAGATTGCCATCATCGACAATGGTATTGGCTTAAGGCAATCCCTATCAGCAAACCCCTTCATCCAGGTTCAATGTGATTCAGATGCCATTCAGCAAGCATTAATGCCTGCAATTTCCAGCAAGAACTTTAAAGGCGTACGCATTGATAGAGGCAACCCATGGCACAACTCGGGGTTCGGCCTCTATATGATTAGCCGAATTTGTAGACTCGGTGGAAGCTTCTTAATTTGCAGCGGCGATCACGGAATAGTGCTCAACGAACATGGAAAACAGCATATTGATTTAGGCCATAGAATCCAGGGCACCGCAGTTAGAATGGTTCTAAATACCAGTAAGCTTACAGAACTAAGCCAAATGCTTGCCAAATTTAGAGATGAAGGCTATGCAATAGCAAAAGAAATTAAAGGCGTAGGTATGTATGCTGCCTCCGCTGCGTCCCAAATGCTATCCAGAGACTTCAAACAAGTCTAACCCTTCGCTCAAGCGGACTGCTTCGCAGCCGCTTACCTCAAACGTTAGTCCCATCACCCGCTTTATGCAGGCCATTATTTATTCCAAGGTTTTGCCTTTCTCAAAGTTTTCTCCTTTGGATTTTAGGCCGCTCGCCGGGCTTCGCCTGCTGGCTTTGCGCCAGTTTCAAGCATTTTCGGCCTCCAGCCCTTTCACAGCAAGCGCCAACAGCTATAATTTTTGCGGCGCTGTGCCGCTTCCGCGGCGCAGCGCTTTTTCGTGGGCTGCGCCCTTCTCCAAGGTTGGGCGCTCCCTTTTGGCCTTCGGGTCTAACTCTGCGCTCAAGCCAACCCGCCTACGGCGGGCGGCTTATCTGGGCCGTTAGGCAAAACCATGAACATTAAGCTATCATCTTCGGAAAAGCAGTCTCTGCTAAGCTCTCTGGTGATCGGTTGCCTGGTTGGAACCTTTATTGCGTACGCTGCAGTCGCATTTAATAGCGAATTCAAACTTCAAGGCATCGCAATTAGCGACGCTCAGCTTTTCGGCGGCGCGTTGCTCGGGTTCTTTCTGTCGACGGTCAGTACGATCGGCTTACTCGGTGTATTACCCATCGTCTTTCTCCGAAATTACCACAAAGGGAAGCGCAATGCGTAACCCGGCACTCAAGCCGCACCACATATTTCTGGCGGTTTACCCAGTCCGTTAGTTGCATGGATATTTTCGATTTACTGACACAACCGACAACCCTAATTGGCTGTTTACTTGGCTTTGCTCTGGCAGTATTTTTGCATTTCTTTTTTCCGGAGAGCGATTTAATTTTCCTTCAGGCAATAATTATCGCGACAAGCACCTTGCTTGGCATGCTCATCGAATACTCTTTTCCCAATAAAAAACAAAATAAAGAATGAAACTTTTTAGCCTTAGACAAGCTGTGTCTAACATTACACTCAAGCGGACCGACCTACGGCGGGCCGCTTGCCTTACCCGTTAGAGCTTTTATGAAATATCTGCACATCATCGCAAAGTCTTGCGGCATGGTCGCCGTCCTAGCATTTTTTCGTTGGCTCATTACTTTTTGACCAAAATTTCGCGCAACACGTCACTAGCTTTTGCATGCATAGCCGGAGTGATTTTTTTTGATGCTTGGTCATGACGGCACATCTCAAGTGCAATAGTCGAACTCACACAGTTCATGCTTTATCGATCACCACGTGGATTTCTTTGGCTGCAGTGACGTCTTGGTCGATGGGTTCCTTGCCCGCAACATTTCCGATGAGCGCCGAAGCCATACGCTCGGAACTGGAGCGATAGGGACTGCCGTATGCAAAGTTCACCTGAACAAGATCATGTTGCACATGCCGCCGCGTCTTGGGGCTGCGTTGTCTTCCACTCTGCTAGGCCTAACCCGGCAGTCAAGCTGCCCCGCCAACGGCAGGCAGCTTACTTTGTCCGTGAGCCATCATGGGAATAATCGTTCAATGTCATGCACAACGCTTCTGGCACCTTATCATTATTGCGCTACTACTGGGCGGAGTTCTGACATGTTTCTTGTTTTTTTCTCGCTTCTTTGCCATCGACAGTTGCCTTGATCGCGGAGGCCACTGGAATTACGAAATAGAGGAATGTGAGCTGTGACATTGTGTTTGGCTAACCTTTCGCTCAAGCCGACCCGCATTCTGCGGGTGGCTTACCTAGTCCGTTAGATGTCCCATGCTTGCTATCGTTGCAGTGGTACTCCAGTGCTTGGGAAGAATTTTCTTGGCACTATTTATCCTCTCCTTAATATCAGGTTCTTTAGGCATTCAAGTAGGTAGTTTGGCATTCAATTCAATCGCAATGGCAGCGTGCATCTACATTGCTTCTTTCACCATCAAAACCAAACTATCAACTTATAGGCAGTTAAATCATCAGCAAGCAAAACGTCTATTCGTCATCTGTAGCATTTCGGCTGCAGGGTGGTTTTTCTTCTTTTCAAAAGCAAGTGGTTAGTTTTAAATCTTCGCTCAAGCCGACCCGCCAAAGACGGGCGGCTTACCTGGCGTTAGGCCCTATCAAAATATTTGGCGTTATTCAATGAAAAAAGGCGTTACTTACGAGTTCCATCACACTGGAATCCCAACCTCGGTCGTTCGGGATGGAGAAATTTTTTCGTCAAATGCAGGCATGTACACGTCAGACAATAACGGGAATTTCCGGATTCAATGGCACCGTTTCACATCGGGCTCTCCACTTCATCCACTTCTAAAGACCTTACCGCATGTGGCATTCAAGGTCAGTAATCTCGCAGAAGCCATCGCTGACGAGGAAGTGATTCTTGGCCCATACGAACCAATTGATGGTTATTTTGTTGCAATCATCAATGACGCAGGTGTTCCTGTCGAACTAATCCAAACAGCACTATCTGACGAAGAAATTTGGGGGCGCGCGAAGCGCGGAGAGGGCTCACTATATCGGCCCGAAAATTCGCTCAAGGCCGACGACTCCGCCGCCACTTAAATCCAGCACTAGGCGTATGAAAGTCGGCAACAAGGTTCGGGTTCTCACGATTCCCGATTGGCTCATTTCACTTTGGCGTGCCCCACTTATCAGTTTTCTGACTGCTTTCGCAGTTTTTGGCGGCTATGCGTTCGCCAGCGCACTGGCTGGCCCATGGCGCATTGATGTGGCTTTTCTTGGCTTGTTGCTCGTAGGCGTGCCCTATGGTCTGGCAGTCGGGGCACTTCATCTGGTCGTTCTGGCCCTGTCACGTTGTTGGCGCTCCGGTGTTTCGAGCACGCCCAACAATTCACTCAAGCGAACCAATCAATCGCTGCGAGATTGATTGGTTCGCTTAGCTCACGCATTAGGAGAAATGGGCCGTTGCCTCGACGCTGGCGGGAAAATCGGCCAAGAAAACAAGAAATGTGTCCGAGAGAAAAAACAATGAGTATTCCTGACCCGCCAATCAGGTAACAAGGCCAGCAACCCGTTGCGGATGATCCCCCGGGATGCGGCAACCAAGCCGCGCCTGCTGGCGCGGCACCATTTCAAGCCTTTTTGGCCTTCCGCCCTTACCCAGAAAGCGCTGGCAGCTATCAATTTAGCTGCGCAGCCACCGTCTCCAGGCTCAGCGAATTTCGCGCGCGACCACGTCGGTCACGTCGGAGCTGCCCTGCCCGGCACGTGCAGCGGGGCGGGGAGCCGTCCAGCGCGCAGTGCTGCGGTGCACGGTGCTCCAGCCCTGGCGCGGGCTCATGCGCATGGCCCAGGGCATGACCGGGCGGCCGGTGAGGCGTGCCCACAGGGCGCGCACGCCCCAAACCAGCGCCAGCACGGCGGCGGCGGCCAGCAGGCTGAGGAAAAAGACCACGCCGGCGGCAATCACCACGAGGCGCAACGTCCACCGGATCGCGCCGGCCACTATGTCGTTCAAACCATGTCCCTTTCTGGCTAGTGAAGCGGCAAACGCTGGCCACGCGGCCCGCGTCTGGCTTCGATGGTAGGGCTCAGCCCGCAGGGCGGGCTTCGCCGAAGTGGAATACCCCCGGGTTCTTCACCGGATCGACGTCCACGGGGATCACGCTCTTGGGCGGGTAATGCCCTTCGAGCAGCCGCTTGGACAGCGGGTTCTCGATGCGCTGCTGGATCGCGCGCTTGAGCGGGCGGGCACCGAACACCGGGTCGAACCCCACCTTGGCCAGCTCCTCCAGCGCGGCGTCGGAGACATCGAGCGTCAGCTCCATGCGGGCCAGGCGCGTTTGCAGCAGTTGCAGCTGGATGCGCGCGATGGCGGCGATGTGCCGGGCATCGAGGCCATGGAACACCACGGTTTCATCGATACGGTTGAGGAATTCAGGGCGGAAATGCTGCTTGAGTTCCCCCCACACCGCTTCCTTGATGTCGTCGCTGTCCTGCCCCACCATGGCCTGGATGAGGTGCGAACCGATGTTGCTCGTCATCACGATCACGGTGTTCTTGAAGTCCACGGTGCGGCCCTGGCCATCGGTCAGGCGGCCGTCGTCCAGCACCTGCAGCAGCACGTTGAACACGTCGGGGTGGGCCTTTTCCACTTCGTCGAGCAGCAGCACGCTGTAGGGCTTGCGGCGCACGGCTTCGGTCAGGTAGCCGCCCTCCTCGTAGCCCACGTAGCCCGGCGGCGCGCCGATCAGGCGCGCGACGCTGTGCTTCTCCATGAATTCGCTCATGTCGATGCGGATCAGGTGCTCCTCGCTGTCGAACAAAAAGCCCGCCAGCGCCTTGCACAGCTCGGTCTTGCCCACGCCCGTGGGGCCGAGGAACAGGAACGAGCCCGTGGGCCGGTTCGGGTCCGACAGACCCGAGCGCGAGCGGCGGATGGCGTTGGCCACCGCGCTG
>Ga0222424_100336_pt1 | contig 31707 bp, 33 predicted proteins | sample 2B2ome_FD_182468 | JGI IMG/M metagenome (GOLD analysis project Ga0222424, IMG submission 182468) | Enriched microbial communities from leaf-cutter ant dump, University of Wisconsin, Madison, United States - 2B200A (version 2) | ecosystem: Environmental > Terrestrial > Nest > Insects nest > Nest... | reverse complement strand
CGCAACGAAGGCATCTCGGTGCGCCACAACCCCGAGTTCACCATGATGGAGTTCTACGCGGCGTACTGGAACTACCTGGACCTGATGGACTTCACCGAGACGCTGATCCGCGAAGTGGCCCTCAAGGCCACGGGCAGCCTGCAGATGACTTACCAGGGCCGCGCCGTGGACCTGTCGCAGCCCTTCGCGCGCCTGACGATCCGCGAGGCCATCTTCCAGTACACGGAAGCCGGTGCCCACGTGGACGACGCCGCCTGGCTGACCAGCGCGCTCAAGAAGCTGGGCATGACGGAGGAAAAGGACAAGCTTTCCACCCGGTCCCTGGCCAGCCTGCAGGTGCTGTACTTCGAGGAGACGGTGGAGGACAAGCTCTGGCAGCCTACCTTCATCATGGAGCACCCGACCGAGATCTCGCCCCTGGCCCGCGCCAACGACACGCGCCCCGAGGTGACGGAACGCTTCGAGCTCTACATCACCGGCCGCGAGTTCGGCAACGGTTTCAGCGAGCTGAACGACGCCGAGGACCAGGCCGCCCGCTTCCACGCCCAGGTGGCGGCCAAGGACAGCGGCGACGACGAGGCCATGTTCTTCGACCACGACTTCGTGCGCGCGCTGGAGTACGGCATGCCGCCCACCGGCGGTTGCGGCATCGGCATCGATCGCCTCATGATGCTGCTGACCGACAGCCCCAGCATCCGCGACGTGATCCTCTTCCCAGCGCTACGCCGCGAATCCTGAGAAGTCCTGAGGCCTGCCCACCGGGGAGCCACCATGCCCTTTACCGCCACCAACACCCCCTACCCCGCTGACGCGCTGCCTTCGGGCAACACCTTCTCGGTGCTGGTGGTGGAAGACCAGGCCTCCGTGCGCGCCACCCTGGTGGCCGAGTTGCGGCGCGCCGGCGTGACGGACATCTACGAAGCGCCCGAGGGCACCGCCGCGCTGCACCTGTTCAAGGCGCACCGGCCCGATCTGGTGCTGCTCGACATCAAGCTGCCCGGGCAGGACGGCTACTGGGTGGCCCAGCAGATGCGCGAGAGCGAGGCTGGCGACTGGACACCCATCATCTTCCTGTCGGGCCTGGACAACGAACTCGACGTCTGGCGCGGCATCGAGGTGGGCGGGGACGACTACCTCGTCAAGCCCGTCAGGCCCATCGTGCTCATGGCCAAGCTGCGCGCCATGCGGCGCCTGCTGGACATGCGCCGCCGGCTGGTGTCGATGTCGGCCGAGCTGCACTTGGCCAACCAGCGGCTCAACCAGATGGTGGAGGTCGATGCCCTCACCGGGCTGGTCAACCGCCGCGGGTTCGACCGCATCCTGCACAGCGAGATCCTCGCGGCGCGGCGCGACGGCACGCCGCTCACGCTGATGCTCTGCGACCTGGACCACTTCAAGCTCTTCAACGATGCCAGCGGCCATGTGCAGGGCGACGCCTGCCTCAAGGAAGTGGGCCGCCTGCTGCGCGAGGTCTGCGTGCGGCCGCGCGACGTGGCGTCGCGCTATGGCGGCGAGGAATTCGCCCTCATCCTGCCGAACACGCCGCGCTCGGGCGCGATGACGTTCGCGCGGGCGCTGAACCAGGTGCTCAAGGTGCGCGCCATTCCCCACCCCGGGTCGCCGATGGGCGACACGCTCACGCTGTCGGGCGGCATCACCACCTGCGTGCCCGACGACAGCACCAATGCCGAAAGCATGATCATGCGCGCCGACCAGGCCCTGTACGCCGCCAAGGCCCAGGGCCGTAACCGCTTCTTCAGCTTCGAAATGCAGATGGACACCGTGGAGCAATTGCGCAGTTGAGATTCCTCGATTTCTTCTCTTCCCTGGATGCCACGCAGCGCAACGCGCGCATGGCGGCAAGCGTGGCCAGTTCCCGCATGCAGACCCTGCGGGCCCGCCTGCCCGACTGGGTGCAGGACTGGCTGGAGGTCATTATCCCCGGCACACAGATCCTGCTGATCCTGTTCGCCGCCTGGGTGCTGCAGCGCGTGCTGCGCCGCATCGTGCGCCGCGCAAGCATTCACTACCAGTTGCCGGACGAACTGCTGGTGCCCATCAACGGGCTGATCCGCTGGCTCATCATCGCCAGCGCGCTGCTGCTGGTGCTCGAGCGCATGGGGGTCTCGGCCACGGTGCTCTGGACGGCGTTCACCGGCTTCGCCACGGTGGGCGCGGTGGCCTTCTTCGCCGCCTGGAGCGTGCTGTCCAACCTGTTCTGCGCGCTGCTGATCTTCACCGTGCGGCCGTTCCGCCCCGGCGACTACATCGAGGTGCTGGACACCGCCGAAAAGCCCGGCGCCAAGGGGCGTGTGGTGGACATCAACCTGCTCTACACCACGCTGGAGGACCACTGCGCGGCGCCGGGCAGCACGGCCTGGCTGCAGATACCGAACGCGCTGGTCTTCCAGCGCGTGGTGCGGCGCTTCCAGGGCGTGCCACCGCCGCCGCCCGAACCTGCCGCGCCGCCCGCCCCCGCCGTGCCGGCAGAAGCCAGCGGCCCTGTCCCTTAAGGAAGCAGATCCAGCGCCTGCAGATAGGCGGGCTGGAACATCAGCTCGTCCCAGGGTTGCGGCAGGGTCTCGGGCAGCAGCGCCAGGCGGCGCGATTCGCTGTCCGCGCTGGGCTGCCAGCGGCCCTGGGCGCGCGCACCCTCCAAGCCGTCGATGAGCTCGTCCACCGCGCGGCCGTCGCCCACGCTCTGGTTGCACAGCAGGACGAGGTCGCAGCCCGCCTCCAGGGCCACCACGGCGGCGTCGGTGTAGCTGACCACCTGCCCGTCCAGCCGGCGCGCGCCCTCCATGCTGAGGTCGTCGCTGAAGATGGCGCCGTCGAAGCGCAGGCGGCGGCGCAGGATGTCCTGCAGCCAGCGCTGCGAGAAGCCCGCGGGGCGGCTGTCCACCTTGGGGTAGATCACGTGCGCGGGCATGACGCTGGTGAGCGTGGTGCTGAGCCACGGGTACGGCGCCGCGTCGTCGGCCAGGATGGCCTTGAGGCCGCGCTTGTCCACCGGCACTTCGGTGTGCGAGTCGGCCTTCACGAAACCGTGCCCCGGGAAGTGCTTGCCACAGTTGGCCATGCCCGCCTGCAGCAGGCCGTGCATGAGGCTCTTGGCCAGCAGCGCGACCACGCGCGGGTCGCGGTGGAAGGCGCGGTCGCCGATCACGCCGCTTTCACCCCAATCCAGGTCCAGCACGGGCGTGAAGGAAAAGTCCACGCCGCAGGCGCGCAGCTCGGCGCCGAGCACGTAGCCGCAGGCGGTGGCGGCATTGGTGGCTTTCAGGGCGTCCTTCATCCACAACTCGCCCAAGGCGCGCATGGGCGGCAGGTGCGTGAAGCCGTCGGTGCGAAAGCGCTGAACGCGGCCGCCTTCGTGGTCCACGCAGATCAGCAGGTCGTCGCGCACGGCCTTGATGGCGGCAGTGAGCTCCAGCAACTGCGCGCGGTTCTCCCAATTGCGCGCGAACAGGATGACGCCGCCGGTCAGCGGGTGGGCTAGGCGGCGGCGGTCGGCGGTGCTGAGGGTGGCGCCTGCCACGTCGAGGATGAGGGATGCGTGTTCGGTCATGGTGCGTTGTTTGCTCATGTTCTGATAGCTACCAGCGCTTAATGGATATGCGCTGGAGCCCTATTTGGCTTCTATTTTCTCGACCACGCAGAAGCTGGCCGCGTAGTCGGTTTCATCGGTCACGCTCAGGTGCGCCGTCAGGCCCCGGGCTTCGAACCATTCCTTGAGCGTGCCGTGCAGCACGATCACGGGCTGGCCCGAGGCGAGCTTGGCCACTTCGCAGTGGCGCCAGGTCATGGGCATGGTCATGCCCAAGCCAATGGCCTTGCTGAACGCCTCCTTGGCGGAGAAGCGCGTGGCGAGGTAGCGCAGGCCCCGCTCGGGCCAGCGGCGGCTGCGCTCGCGCCAGGTGGCCAGTTCGCCGTCGGCCAGCACCTTCTCGGCAAAGCGGTCGCCGTGGCGCGCCAGGCTGGCGCGGATGCGGCGCACGTCGCAGATGTCGGTACCGATGCCGTAGATCATTTTCAGGTCAAATTGGCCTCCAGCGCTTATCTGGCAAGCGCTGGCAGCTATGAAATCAGGAGTAGAAGCCTTCCGCGATGCAGTCCAGGTAGGCCCGCACCGTGGCGGCATAGCCCAGCTCCAGCGCATCGGCGATCAGCGCATGGCCGATGGAGACCTCCGCCACGCCGGGAACTTGGCGCACGAAGGCGGCGAGGTTGTCGCGGTTCAGGTCGTGGCCCGCGTTCACGCCCAGGCCGGCTTCCAGTGCGGCCTGGGCGGCGGCGGCGTATTGGCGCAGCTGGCGCTCCTGGCCGGGCGTGCCCCAGGCGGCGGCGTAGGGCTCGGTGTAGAGCTCCACGCGGTCCGCGCCTACGGCCCGGGCGACGGCCATCTGTTCTGGAAGCGGGTCCATGAACAGGCTCACGCGCACGCCCAGCGCCTTGCATTCGGCCACCAGCGGGGCCAGGCGCTCGGCGTCTTGCGGAAAGCTCCAGCCGTGGTCGCTGGTGAATTGGTCCTCGCTGTCGGGCACGAAGGTGGCCTGCTGAGGCCGCACCTGGCGGATGAAGTCCATGAGGTTCTGCGACGGGTTGCCCTCGATGTTGTATTCGCGGCCGGGCCAGGCCTTCATGAGCACGGCGAGGTCGAACACGTCCTGGCTGCGGATGTGCCGCTCGTCGGGCCGCGGGTGGACGGTGATGCCCTGCGCGCCCGCCTGCAGGCACAGCTCGGCCGCGCGCGTGACGCTGGGAATGCCCAGGTGGCGCGTGTTGCGCACCAGGGCGACCTTGTTGACGTTGACGGACAGGGCGGTGCGGTGGTTCATAAGGCTTGCAGGTCGATCATGAGCTGGCGCGTGCGCAGAAGCGGGCTGCCGCAATGGTATTGCAGCAGGGCGCGCAGCTGCGGCTTGAGTTCGGCGGCCACGGGAGCGCAGGCACGCAGCGTGGCGGTGTAGCGGGCGCCGTTATCGTCCAGCGCGCGCTGCAGCGCCTGCCACTGGCTGCCGGCCAGCGCGGCGCGGTCGGCGGCGGAGGCGGCGCGCAGGCCGCCCTCGGGCACCAGCGCGTAACGGGCGGCGGGTTGCAGGGGTTCCAGCGTGGTGGTCTGGGCATCCAGGCTGGGCAGCAGGCCGATTTCGCGCAGCAGCAGCAGTTCGAAGCTGCGCAGCACGGGCTCCAGGGCGTCGCCGTGCTCGCTGGCCAGCACGCGCACCACCCCGGCATAGGCATCGAACAGCGCCGCGTGCGGGTCGGCGCGGGCCAGCAGGCGCAGCAGCAGTTCGTTGAGGTACAGGCCCGACAGCAGGGCGTCGCCCGTGGGCATCACGTGGCCGCCCACCCATTCCGCGCCCTTGAGCGCATGGATGTCCGCATCGCCGCTGCCGGCCAGGGTGTAGGTCAGCTGCAGCGGCTGCAGCGGCAGCAGCACGGGACGGAAGTTGGAGCTGGGCTTCTTCGCACCCTTGGCCACCAGGGCCACGCGGCCGTAGTGGCGGGTGAAGGTCTCCAGGATCAGGCTGGACTCGCTCCAGTCGTAGCTGTGCAGCACGAAAGCGGGTTCGTCGGCAATGCGCTTGGCGGCAGCCACGGGCGGGGGATCACTCGTAGCCGAAGGAGCGCACGCGGGCCTCGTCGTCGGCCCAGCCGGACCGCACCTTGACCCAGAGTTCGAGAAACACCTTGGCGTCCATGAGCTTTTCCAGCTCCTGCCGCGCCTCGGTGCCGATGCGCTTCAAGCGCTCGCCCTTGTCGCCGATGACCATCATCTTGTGGTTGTCGCGCTCGACCACGATGGTGGCGGCGATCTTCACGAGGCGCTTGTGCTGCTTGCTTTTCTCCTCGTCGAACTTGTCGATGACGACGGTGGAGGTGTAGGGCAGTTCGTCGCCCGTGAAGCGGAACAGCTTCTCGCGCACGGTTTCGCTGGCCAGGAACTTCTCGCTGCGGTCGGTCAGCTCGTCCTCGGCGTACCACCAGCCCTGCTCGGGCAGGTATTTTTCGCAGATGCCGAACAGGCGTTCGATGTCGCCCTTGTTCTTGGCCGACATGGGCACGAACTCGGCGAAGGGGTGGCGCTCCTGCATGCTCTTGAGCCAGGGCGCGATCTCGGCACGGCGGTGCACCATGTCGAGCTTGTTGGCCACCAGCAGCGTGGGGATGCCGGGCTTGAACAGCGACAGCACCTTGGCGTCGGCCAGCGTGAAGTTGCCGGCCTCGACCACGAAGAGGATCAGGTCCACGTCGCCGATGGCCCCCATCACCGTCTTGTTGAGCGATTTGTTCAGCGCCGTGGCGTGGCGCGTCTGGAAGCCCGGCGTATCGACGAAGATGAACTGCGTCTGCCCGCGCGTGCGGATGCCCGTGATGCGGTGGCGCGTGGTCTGCGCCTTGCGCGAGGTGATGCTGATCTTCTGGCCCACCAGCGCGTTGAGCAGCGTGGACTTGCCCACGTTGGGCTTGCCCACGATGGCGATCACGCCGCAGCGCTGGCCGGGTACGGCGGCGGAAGCGCCCGCGCCCGAGCCTGCAGCGGCCAGCATGGCTTCAAGGTCATTTTGGCCTCCAGCGCTTGGCTGGCCTGCGCCATCAGCTACATCTTTCGTAGCATCTTCATTCATAGGTTCTTGGCTTTCAAAGTGGCCAGCATGGCCGCCGCTGCCGCCTGCTCGCCGGCCCGGCGGGAGCCGCCGATGCCGCGCTCGGTCAGGCCCAGCTCGGGAACGTCGCACTCGACATCGAAGGTCTGGCGGTGCGCCGCCCCGACCGTGGCCACCACGCGGTACTGCGGCAGCTTCATTTTGCGGCCCTGCAGCCACTCCTGCAACGCGGTCTTGGCATCCTTGGAGGCGGCCTGCATCTGCGGGTTGATCTCCACGCCTTGGAACAGGCGGTGCACCAGCGCCTCGGCGCTCGCATAGCCCGCGTCGAGATACACCGCGCCGATGAGCGCTTCGAGCGCATCGGCCAGGATGGAGGGGCGCTGCTGGCCGCCGGACTTGGACTCGCCCTCGCCCAGGCGCAGCACCTCGGAGACCTTCAGGCGCAAGGCGAGCTGGTGCAGGGTATCCTGCTTGACGAGGTTGGCGCGTACGCGCGAGAGGTCGCCCTCGGGCAGGTGGGCCAGCCGCTGGTACAGCAGGCTGGCCACCGCCAGGTTCAGGACGGAGTCCCCCAGGAATTCCAGCCGCTCGTTGTGGTCCGCCGAGAAGCTGCGGTGCGTGGTGGCGCGCTGGAGGAGGGACGGATCGGAAAAGACATGCTGCAGGCGGCCCTGCAGCGCAAGCAGGCCGGGGTTCACCTAGTTCGTCTGCCCTTCGAAGCGGTAGACCAGGTAGGCCGGGCCTGCCAGCGCGATCTCGCGGGAATACTTGTACGACACGACGACCTTGTCGCCGCGCTTGCCGACTTCGAGGTCGCTGCCCTTGATCGACGTGATGTCATCGATGGCGGCAGCCCGGTCGAATGCCGCGCGCACGCCGGCCACCGAGCTTTCCGTCTTGGCCTTCTCGGCAGCTTTCTTGATGGCGGCGTTCTCCAGGAAGATGGGCACGGACTGCCCGCCGATGGCGAAGGCGGCCACGGCCAGTACGCCGATGAACACCAGCCCGAAAAAAGACAGGCCGCGCTGGCGCGAGCGGCTGGCGGAGTGATGCATCTTCTTCATAGCTTCTTACCCTCTCATTGTTGGCCTAGGCGAAGAACCGGCTCAATGGAACGAACCGATGCGCTTGAGATTACCGAAATTCATCCACACGAAAAAGGCCTTGCCGACGATGTTGCCCTCCGGCACGAAGCCCCAATAGCGGGAGTCCAGCGAGTTGTCCCGGTTGTCGCCCATCATGAAGTAGTGCCCCTCGGGAACCTTGCACACCACGCCTTCGACACTGTAGCGGCAGTTTTCGCGATAGGCAAAATTGCTGGCGCCCTGCACGAAGGCCGGCACCTCCGGGTTGTTCAGCAGGCGGTGGGGCTCGGGGCCAAGCTGCTCCTCGAACTGCTTGAAGTAGCGCATCGAATCCTCTTCGAAGAAGTCCGGCGCGGCCTTCGTGTCGATGGCCTGGCCGTTGATCGTAAGACGCTTGTTGAGGTAGGCCACCTCATCGCCAGGCACGCCCACCACGCGCTTGATGTAGTCCAGGCTCGGCTGCGGCGGGTAGCGGAACACCAGCACGTCGCCGCGTTGGGGCTTGCTGCCCTCGGTGATCTTGGTGTGGATGACGGGCAGGCGGATGCCGTAGGTGAACTTGTTCACCAGGATCAGGTCGCCCACCAGCAGCGTGGGGATCATGGAGCCCGAGGGGATCTTGAAGGGCTCGAACAGGAACGAACGCAGCAGGAACACGGCGGCGATCACCGGGAACAGCCCCGCCGTCCAGTCCAGCCACCAGGGCTGCATCAACAGGCGGCCCTTGGCCTCCGCTACGTCCACGTCCACCTTCTGGATGCCCATGCGGTCCAGTTCGGCGCGGCGCTGGACGGCGGCATCCTCGATGGCCTGGGCGGCGCGCCGGCGCCGGGGCAGGAAGTAGAAGCGCTCCGCGAGCCAGTACAGGCCCGTGACCACCGTGGCCAGGAACAGCAGCAACGCGAAGTTGCCTTCGATGGCGCCCAGGTACCAGGCGCCGATGTAGCCGGCGAAGGCCGCCAGCACCAGGGACGTGAGGATTTGCATGAACTGCATCAGTCTTCCACCTGCAAAATGGCCAGGAATGCCTCTTGCGGCACCTCGACCGATCCGATCTGCTTCATCCGCTTCTTGCCCGCCTTCTGCTTTTCGAGCAGCTTGCGCTTGCGGGTGATGTCGCCGCCGTAGCACTTGGCCAGCACGTTCTTGCGCAGGGCCTTGATGGTCTCGCGCGCGATGATGTTGGCGCCGATGGCCGCCTGGATGGCCACGTCGTACATCTGGCGGCTGATGATCTCGCGCATCTTGGCCACCACAGCGCGGCCGCGGTACTGCGACTGCGAGCGGTGCACGATGATGGACAGGGCATCCACCTTGTCGCCATTGAGCAGGATGTCCACCTTCACCACGTCGGAGGCGCGGTACTCCTTGAACTCGTAGTCCATGGAGGCATAGCCGCGCGACACCGATTTGAGCTTGTCGAAGAAGTCCAGCACGATCTCGCCCAGCGGCATCTCGTAGGTCAGCATCACCTGGCGGCCGTGGTAGGCCATGTTGATCTGCACGCCGCGCTTCTGGTTGGCCAGCGTCATCACCGGGCCCACGTAGTCCTGCGGCATGTAGAGGTGCACGGTCACGATGGGCTCGCGGATCTCCTCCAGGCGGCCCTGGTCGGGCATCTTGGACGGGTTCTCGACCATGATGATCTCGCCGTCGGCCTTGACCACCTGGTAGACCACGCTGGGCGCCGTGGTGATGAGGTCCTGGTCGAACTCGCGCTCCAGGCGCTCCTGCACGATCTCCATGTGCAGCAGCCCCAGGAAGCCGCAGCGAAAGCCGAAGCCCAGCGCCTGGCTGACCTCGGGCTCGTAGTGCAGCGAGGCGTCGTTGAGCTTGAGCTTTTCCAGCGCGTCGCGCAGCGAGTCGTATTCGCTGGCCTCGGTGGGGTACAGCCCCGCGAACACCTGGGGCTGGATTTCCTTGAAGCCAGGCAGCGCCTCGCTGGCCGGGCCCGCGTTGTTGGGCAGCTTTTTTTCGAGCGTGATGGTGTCGCCGACCTTGGCCGCCTGCAGCTCCTTGATGCCGGCGATGATGTAGCCCACCTCGCCGGCCTTCAGGCTCTCGCGCGGCTGGTTGGCGGGCGTGAACACGCCGAGGCTGTTGGCTTCGTAGGCGGCATCCGTGGCCATCATCTTGAAGCGCTCATTCTTCTTGAGTTCGCCATCCACCACGCGCACCAGCATCACCACGCCCACGTAGCTGTCGAACCAGCTGTCGATGATCATGGCGCGCAGCGGCGCCTGCGGGTTGCCGCGCGGCGCGGGCACCTTGGCGACGATGGTCTCGAGAATCTCGTCGATGCCCATCCCCGTCTTGGCGGAGCAGGGAATCGCGTCGGAAGCGTCGATGCCGATCACATCCTCGATCTCGGCCTTGGCGTTGTCGGGATCGGCCTGCGGCAGGTCCATCTTGTTGAGTACCGGCACCACTTCGACGCCCAAGTCCAGCGCGGTGTAGCAGTTGGCCACGGTCTGCGCCTCCACGCCCTGCGAGGCATCGACGACCAGCAGCGCGCCCTCGCATGCCGACAGCGAGCGGCTCACTTCATAGGAGAAGTCCACATGGCCCGGCGTGTCGATCAGATTGAGATTGTAGATCTGCCCATCGTGGGCCTTGTATTGCAGCGCGGCGGTCTGCGCCTTGATGGTTATCCCACGCTCTTTCTCGATATCCATCGAGTCCAGAACCTGGGCCTCCATCTCGCGGTCCGCCAGCCCTCCGCAGCGCTGGATCAGGCGGTCCGCCAGCGTCGACTTGCCATGGTCGATGTGCGCGATGATGGAAAAATTTCTGATGTGGTTCATCAACGAAAAACGTCAAGTGATTGAATTAAAACGGCGCACACAAGAAAAAAGGGCGCGTCGAGTGGCGACGCGCCCTGAACCAACAATCATTGGCAACTGCGATAGTTGGAGCTTCATTGTAGGCAAAAAGCCCGCCGGAAAAAGCCCGTCCGACTGCATCTGAGGGGAGTTGCCAGGGTGCAACAGGAATTTTATACACAGCTTATACACAATCTACGCAATAACAACGCTGGACAACTTGTGGGTGAGCTGTGGATCAGCTGTGCATGGCGCCTGCCGCATCCCGCATCGTGGAGCCGATGCCCTTCAATATGCAGATAAACGTTGAACAGAGGCCTCTATTCTATCGAAACCGATTGATGGATACGTAAATATGTGAGCAACTGCTAACATTACTTCGCACTCCAGCGCTGTCCAGCCCGATCAAAAAATAGTTGGCTCTGTCCAAAAAGCCTGCCTGAAAAAGGGGCTTGAGCCCGGCCCATAGCCCCTTTTTCTGCTGGGTCGATGGCCGTGCGGTGTCAGCGTGCAGGCCGGATCAGGGCGTACTGCGCCCACTCGCCACGCCGGTACAGCACGTTGATCGACTTGGCTTTGTCCGCCTTGGCCAGAGCGGCTTCGAACTCCTTCACGCTCGTCACTTCGGTGTTGGCGACGGATAGGATGACGTCGCCTTCACGCAGGCCCGCGCGGGCAGCGGCATCGGTGGCTGACGCCACCAAGACGCCACCCTTGACCTTGAGCTCCTTCTTCTGCGCATCGGTCAAATCGGTCACTGCAAGGCCGACTTGCTGGGCCGCTGCGGACGCCTTGGGCTTTTCCTCGCGCTCGGGCGTCTTGGCCGCAGGCTTGTCCGGCTCGATCTCGGCAATGGTGATGGCCAAGTCGCGCGAAGCGCCCCGGCGGAACACCGTCACGGTGCTCTTGCTCCCCGGCTTGGTGTTGCCCACCAGGCGCGGCAGGTCGCCGACCTTCTCGATTGCCTTGCCATCGAAGCGCGTGATGATGTCGCCCGCTTCCACGCCCGCCTTGTCCGCAGGCGAGCCTGTCTCGACGCCCGACACCAGCGCACCCTGCGGCTTGCCCAGGCCGATGGACTCGGCCACGTCACGGGTGACCGGGCCGATCTGCACCCCGATGCGGCCTCGCGTCACGCGGCCGGACGCGCGCAGCTGCTCGCTCACGCGGATGGCTTCGTCCATGGGGATCGCGAACGAAATGCCCATGAAGCCGCCCGAGCGCGAGTAGATCTGGCTGTTGATGCCCACCACCTCGCCGCGCATGTTGATCAGCGGCCCACCCGAGTTGCCCGGATTGATGGCCACGTCCGTCTGGATGAACGGCAGGTAGTCGCCCGTGTCGCGCTGCTTGGCGCTCACGATGCCTGCGGTCACAGTGTTTTCCAGGCCGAACGGCGAGCCGATCGCCATCACCCATTCGCCCACGCGCAGGCGGCTCACGTCGCCTACCTTGACGGCCGGCAGGCCCGTGGCTTCGATCTTCACGACCGCCACGTCGGTACGCTTGTCCGCGCCGATGATCTTGGCCTTGAACTCGCGCTTGTCGGTCAGCGTCACGACGACTTCGTCGGCACCCTCGACCACGTGCGCATTGGTCATCACGAAACCGTCGGATGTCAGGATGAAGCCCGATCCGACGCCGCGGGGCTGCTGCTCTTCCTCCTGCTGGGGACGCTGGGGGCGCTGCTGCCGGGGCATGTTGGGGATGGGCACGCCGAACCGGCGGAAGAACTCCAGCATCTCCTCGTCCATGCCGTTCATGCCGGCACGGCCCGAGACCTTTTCCACGGTACGGATGTTCACCACGGACGGGCCCACCTGGTCCACCAGGTCCGTGAAATCAGGCAAGCCCCGGGCTGCCGCCGCAGGCTGTGCAAGCACGGCTTGCGGCACCATCGCCCCGCCGGCCATCGCGGCAAACATGCATGCAAGCGCTGCGGAACGCAGCGCATATCCATCAAACTTCGGCATCGTCGACCTTTCGTGAATTGTGGCGAATGCTGTCATGCAACAGTGTGTCACTGTGAAGAGCGCGCAGCCAATTGGTTCCCGCCCGGCTTGCAGGCAGCGCTGGGTACTCAGCGCGTGCGCTCCAGTTGCCCGGCAAAAAGGCGCAGGGTCTGAAGCGGCACCTCGCCCACCGCCGTCAACCAGACATCGGACAGCAAGCGCTGGGCGATCAATTGCGTGGACCCCATGCTGGACACCTGGGGCTGGGCCGGATGCCGACGGGCGTCAAACGGCTCCATGAACAAGGACACCGAGGCCAGGCCGTCGGAATATAGGCATTGCAGGACGCCCGGCGCCTCGTCCGCGGCCGAAACGGTGCGGCGGTGGCAACTGACGGGCACAAATCCAGCGATCGGCTGGCGCAATGCCCAGCCCTCCTCCTGGGCCGTGGTTTTCACTACCGAGGGAGCGACCACCTTGTAGCCTGCCGTGGCGTCCATCAAGCGGGAAAGCTGGTCCGCACGCACAGGCGAGTTCAGGTCCAGCTCCGAGAACGCGGACTGCTCGAGCACCCGGCCCTCAGCATCCAAGGTCTGCAGTTTCACGACGAGCCCCGTGTCCTTTTCGCTCCAGAACCGGTAGCCGAAGCGCAACGAGTCCTGCGGCTTGAACCATACGACATCGGCCACCATTCCCGCCACGCGCTCCTGCCCCAGCGGGCGCGCCTTGTAGAACTGCGAGATCGCGGCGCCCGTGACCACGGGCACGCGGGGAAACAGGCCGGAGGCCTCGCGGCGATCCATCCGCACGACGCGGGTTTGCGGCCAGAACGTCCGCACCTCGTCGTTGCGCCGGAAGATGGTCCGCGGCGTGCCGCTCAGGGCCTCGACACGTTCCATCTGCTGCTGGCCGTCGCATGCCTGCCAGATCCGGGAACTGGCCATGGCGCCTGCCGCCGATAGCACCACGAAAGTGCCCGCATAGGGGCGGCTGCAGGGCGCACTGTGCATGCGCTCGATCCATTGCACCACGCTCCGTTCTGCAGGCGCCACCTGAGCCTCGGATGCGGAAGGTTGCGCGCCCTCGGCAGCGGGCCCACCCATGGCAAAAGAGGCTCCTGCGGCACACAGCGCCGCCGCCACCCATCTTCCCCACCTTCGATACGGCCGGATTTCGCGGCTATGGGCAACTCCGAAAAGCTTCATCACACGATCTCAACGCCACGAACCATCCAAAAACTCAGCGGCTGGGGGACTCAAAGGTTGCGTTGCGCAAAAAACCCGCCGGCATCTGCAGGGCCGAGGTGCTGCCGAACTGCTTGTGGGCCGCCAACAGCTCATCCAGGCGCGGGTCACGGATCATGACCTGCTGGCCCTCCGCGTCCGCCACCGCCACGGTCGGCGCCGCGGCAGGGTTCGACAACCGCTCCACCGATTGCGCCAACTGGGCACCGCCGACAGCTCCGCTCCCTCCCTGCAAGGCGGACATGGAATTCCAGCCAATGGCCGCCACGGCCGCCAGGGAAGCAAAGCCGGCCGCCATCTTCCAGCGGAAGATCGAGGCATTCGCAGCGGCCGTGCCCGGGGCCGCCACGGCCGCCAGCGGCGTTGGCACCTCGGGACGGGGCGCAGAGACCTGCTCCTTGGCAAGCTCATCCCGCAACCGCGCCATGAAGGCAGGATTCGCGGGCCGCGCCAAGTCCGACGAGCGCAGCACATCCCCCACCAGGTGGTACAGCTCCCAGGTCGCGCGGCCTTCGCCCTGCGCGGCATAGGAGAGTGCATCGCTCAGTTCACGGCCCTGCAACTGGCCATCCGCCAGCGCCGACAACTGTTCGCGTTGATCCTGTTCTTGGTCTGCCACAGCCTTGTTCATTTCATCACCTCACTCACCACCGTTTGCCCGATTGGTTTTCCAGCAAAGGCCGCACTCTCGCCGAAATGGCTTCGCGCGCCCGGAAAATCCGGGACCGCACCGTGCCGATGGGGCATCCCATGGCGGTCGCGATCTCTTCGTAACTCAGCCCTTCGATCTCGCGCAAGGTCACGGCCTGACGCAGATCGTCGGGCAGCGCCTCCATGGCCGCATTGACGGCTTGCGCGATTTCCTGGGCAGCCAGTACGGTCTCGGGGGTTTCGTCGCTGGTTAGTTCGTGCCCAAGGCGGGAAGTTTCATCCTCGTCCTCGCTGCCACGCAGGGCGTTCTCGGAGATGACGGGATTGCGCTTCATGTCCATCAGCGCCTTCTTGGCGGTATTGACGGCAATCCGGTAGAGCCAGGTGTAGAACTGCGCCTCGCCCCGGAACTGGTGCAGCGCGCGGTAGGCGCGGATGAAGGTTTCCTGGGCGATGTCCTGGATGAGATCGGTGTCGCGCACCATGCGCCCCACCAGCCGTTCAATGCGGCGCTGGTATTTGATGACCAGCAGCTCATAGGCACGCTGGTCGCCCGCCACCGTGCGCTCCACCAGTTGGAGATCGCTGTCTTCGGAAGGGGGAGGCGTATTAACAGTCATGGATACTCGGAATTCACGCCCCACGGCTGCTGGCCGGGGCGCTTGCATCAGCGTGGTCAACGCCCGGCTTGGCGCGCGAATATACCGCACGGCGCAAATCCATCCAACGCTCCGGCTGGCTTGAACGTTCCAGCCACAGCCAAAGGCGGCGGTGACCCGCGGGCGACACGAGCACCCACAGATGCGATTGCACGTCCAGAAGGACTTCCGGGGGAACGGAAAGTGCGGAAAAGGCCCCGTCGGGCTGCTTCAGGCCGGCCACGGCCCAGAATTGCCCGTCCCAGCGGATGGTTCCGGACAGCTGGTGCCACCAGAAGTGCAGCGCACTGCCGGCCGCCAGCAACCAGGCGCCGAGGGCTATCGCAGCAGACCATCCACGAACCAGGCTGCCACTCGTCCCCATCCACCCGGCAAGCACGCCGGCACCCAGCAGGCTGGTGACCACCAGCAAGCCACCCAGGGCACGGCTACGCCGCAGGGTATACAGCACCGGCGGAGGGTTGCGCGAAGTGCGGCCCATGGGCCCAGTGGAGATCAGACGCGCTTGAACACCAGGGTGCCGTTGGTGCCGCCAAACCCGAAGTTGTTCTTGACAGCCACGTCGATCTTCATGTCCCGCGCCGTGTTGGCGCAGTAGTCCAGATCGCACTCGGGATCCTGGTTGAACAGGTTGATGGTGGGCGGCACCTTCTGCTCGTGCAGCGCCAGCACCGTGAAGATGCTCTCGATGCCGCCCGCGCCGCCCAGCAGATGGCCGGTCATGGACTTGGTGGAGCTCACGACGGTCTTGTAGGCATGGTCGCCCAGCGCCGCCTTGATGGCGTTCGTCTCGTTGAGGTCGCCCAGGGGCGTGGACGTGCCATGGGCGTTCAGGTAATCGACCTGATCCGGGTTCATGCCCGCGTTGCGCAGGGCATTGAGCATCGCGCGGCGGGGACCGTCCATGTTGGGAGCCGTCATGTGGCCCGCATCGGCGCTCATGCCGAAGCCGCTCAGCTCGGCATAGATCCTGGCGCCGCGGGCCTTGGCATGTTCGTATTCTTCCAGCACCATCACCCCGGCGCCCTCGCCCAGCACGAAGCCGTCGCGGTCCTTGTCCCAGGGACGGGACGCGGTCTTGGGATCGTCGTTGCGGGTGGACAGCGCGCGCATGGCGGCAAATCCGCCAATGCCCAGCGGGGAGACCGTGGATTCGGTCCCGCCGGCCACCACCACGTCCGCGTCGCCGTACTCGATCATGCGGCCCGCCTCGCCAATGCAGTGCAGGCCCGTCGTACAGGCGGTCACCACCGACAGATTGGGACCCTTGAAGCCGAAGCGCATAGACACGTGGCCGGCCACCATGTTGATGATGGACGCGGGCACGAAGAACGGCGTGATGCGCCGGGGCCCGCGGCTGGCCAGTTCCGCATGGGTGTTCTCGATCAGCGGCAGGCCGCCGATGCCGGAGCCGATCACGCAGGCGATGCGTGTGGCCAATTCTTCGCCGAGCGCCTCGCCCGTCGGCAGGCCGGCGTCCTGCACGGCCTGGGCGGCCGCGGCGATGCCGAAGTGGATGAAGCTGTCCATCGCGCGCGCATCCTTGGCGCTGATGTACGACTCCAGGTCAAAGCCCTTGACCTCGCCGGCAATCTTGCAGGCGAAATTCGACGCGTCGAACTTGGTGATGAGGTCAATGCCGGACTGGCCGGCAAGGAGATTGGCCCAGGATTCGGCCACCGTGTTGCCCACGGGGCTGACGCAACCCAGGCCGGTCACGACAACGCGACGACGGCTCATGCGTGAAAACCTTCTAGCTGATCGCTTGGAAAGCAGGCGCTGCTGCGCCGCTCAAGCCTTCTGGTGGGTATTGGCGTAGTCGATGGCGTTCTGCACCGTGGTGATCTTCTCGGCGTCCTCGTCCGGGATCTCGATGCCGAACTCGTCTTCCAGAGCCATCACCAGTTCCACCGTGTCGAGCGAGTCGGCGCCGAGGTCGGCCACGAAAGCCTTTTCGTTGGTGACCTGGGACTCTTCCACACCGAGTTGTTCGGCAATGATCTTTTTGACGCGTGTTTCGATATCGCTCATGGTTTCCCTCTGGGGGTTGTGAATGAATCCGCGATTCTAGCTGCTTGAGGAGAAGCCCCTCGGCAGCCCGCCGTCCGGATGAACCGGCGTTATCTCTCAGCAATTACATGTACATGCCGCCATTGACATGCAACTCCTGCCCCGTCACATAGCCAGCCTCGCGCGAGGCCAGGTAGGCCACCGCATGCGCGATGTCCTGCGGCTTGCCCATGTGGCCCAGAGGGATCTGGGCGTTGAGGGCTTTTTGCTGCTCCTCGGGCAGGGCGGCCGTCATGTCGGTCTCGATGAAACCGGGCGCCACGCAGTTCACGGTGATGCCCCGGCTGCCCAGCTCGCGGGCCAGCGCGCGGGTCATGCCCGCCACGCCGGCCTTGGCCGCGGCATAGTTGGCCTGGCCGGGATTGCCCGAGGCGCCAACCACGCTCGTGATGCTGATGATGCGCCCGAAGCGCTGCTTCATCATGGGCCGGACGACGGCACGACTCACGCGGAACACGGCCTTGAGGTTGGTGTCCAGCACGGCATCCCAGTCCTCGTCCTTCATGCGCATGGCCAGGGTGTCGCGCGTGATGCCCGCGTTGTTCACCAGCACGTGCAGGCCGCCGTGCTGCTTGACGAGGGAATCCACCAGCGCATCCACGGCGGCGCCGTCGGTCACGTCCAGCTTCACGCCCACGCCCCCCTGCCCGCCCAGCGCCTGGGTGATGCGGGCGGCGCCCTCGTCGGTGGTGGCCGTGCCGATCACGCGCAGGCCGCGCGCGGCCAGTTCGGCGACGATGGCGGCGCCAATGCCGCGCGTGGCGCCGGTGACCAGCGCGATCTGAGGAGTGGTTTCGCTCATTAGATAACCTCCGTGCTGCGCACTGCGGTGCGAGCTTGCTTGGGGCGGCCCAGCGCGGCGCTCATGCCAGCAGCTCCCGGGTTTCGGCCAGCGAGGCCGAGTCGAACACCGCGCCGCCCACCAGTTCGGGGTCGATGCGCTTGGTCAGGCCGGCCAGCACCTTGCCGGGGCCGCATTCAATGATATGGGTGATGCCGCGGCCTTTCAGGGCCTGCACGCATTCCACCCAGCGCACAGGGCCGAAGGCTTGGCGGTACAGGGCATCGCGGATGGCGTTGGCGTCCTGCTGCACGGCCACGTCCACGTTGTTGAGCACCGGGATCTGCGGCGCGGCCAGCACCACGTCGGCCAGGGCCGCGCGCAGCTTCTCGGCGGCAGGCTTCATCAGGCTGGAGTGGAATGGCGCCGACACCGGCAGCGGCAGCGCGCGCTTGGCGCCGGCGGCCTTGAGCACTTCGCAGGCCTTGTCCACGCCGGCCTTGGTGCCCGCGATGACGGTCTGGATGGGGTCGTTGAAATTCACGGCCTCGACCACTTCGGCCCCGCCCAGGGCAGCGGCCGCCTCGGCGCACCCGGCGATGACCTTGGAAGCCTCCATGCCCAGGATCGCCGCCATGGCGCCGGTGCCCACCGGCACGGCCTCCTGCATGGCCGCGGCCCGCAGGCGCACCAGGGGCGCAGCCTGCGCCAGCGTCAGCACGCCGGCCGCCACCAGGGCCGAATACTCGCCCAGCGAATGCCCGGCCACCGCCGCCGGAACCGCGCCGCCTTCCGCGCGCCAGACGCGCCAGGCCGCCACGCCCGCCACCAGCATCACGGGCTGGGTGTTGGTCGTCAGCGCCAGCGCCTCCTTGGGGCCGTCCTTGATCAGCTGGCCGATGTTCTCGGCCAGGGCATCCGAGGCCTCCTGCAAGGTCTGCGCGACCACCGGGTGATCGCCCCAGCCGTCGAGCATGCCCACCGATTGCGAGCCTTGCCCCGGAAAGACCAATGCAAAAGTCTTCATGACAAATCCAGAAATATGAATGAAATCAGCCCCTAGCGCTTGTCAGTCAAGCGCCAGCAGCTATAACTTGAGGAGCACCGCACCCCAGGTGAAGCCGCCGCCCACGCCTTCGAGCAGCACCGTCTGGCCCTTTTGAACCTGGCCCGTGCGCACGCCATGGTCCAGCGCCAGGGGAATGGACGCCGCCGACGTGTTGCCGTGCTGGTCCACAGTGACCACCACTTTGTCCATGGACAGCTTGAGCTTGCGCGCCGTGCCCTGCATGATGCGGATGTTGGCCTGGTGGGGAATCAGCCAGTCCACGTCGGCCTCGGTGAGCCCGGCCTTGGCGAGCACGGCGTGGGCCGCCTTCTCCAGCACGCCCACGGCCAGCTTGAAGACGGCCTGCCCGTCCATCTTGAGCAGGGGGTCGCCCAGCACCTGCCCGCCAGACACATGGCCCGGCACGCAAAGGATGCCGACGTGCTTGCCGTCGGCATGCAGGTCGCTGGACAGGACGCCCGGCGTATCGGATGCCTCCAGCACCACGGCGCCCGCGCCGTCGCCGAACAACACGCAGGTGGTGCGGTCGTTGAAATCCAGGATGCGGCTGAACACCTCGGAGCCCACCACGAGGGCGCGGCTGGCAGTGCCGGCCTGGATCATCGCGTCCGCCACCGAGAGCGCGTAGATGAAGCCGCTGCACACTGCCTGCACGTCGAACGCCGGGCAGCCGTTGGCGCCCAGCTTGTTCTGCAGGATGCAGGCCGTGGAAGGAAACACCATGTCCGGCGTGGACGTGGCGACGATGATCAGGTCGATGTCCGTGGGCTGCAGGCCCGCGGCCTGCAGGGCCTGGCGCGAGGCCTCCAAGCCCAGGTCGCTGCTGGCGACGTCGGGTTCGGCGAAGTGGCGCGCGCGGATGCCGGTGCGCTCCACGATCCATTCATCCGAAGTTTCGATGCCCCGCTGGCCGAGTTCAGCCACCAGATCGGCGTTGGTCAGCCGGCGTGGAGGCAGGTAGCTGCCGGTGCCGGTAATGCGGGAGTAGCGTCTCATCAATGTATCGTCGTGGCCGCCGCGCCCGGCTGGGGCTGGGCATCCGCGGGCGCCAGCAGAGGCGCCGCATGCGCAATCCGGGTGCGGACACGGTCGAGCAGGTTGTTGCGGGCTGCATCATACGCCCGGTTCAACGCCTGCTCGAACGCCAGTGTGTCAGCCGATCCATGGCTCTTGAACACCAGCCCGCGCAGCCCGAGCAGCGCCGCGCCGTTGTAGCGGCGGTAGTCCATGCGCTTCATCAGCGCTTTTAGGACCGGATAGGCGACGATGGCAGCCATTTTCGTCAAGATGTTGCGCGAAAACTCGGCCTTGAGCGCGCCGATGATCATCGATGCCACGCCCTCGCTGGCCTTGAGCGCCACATTCCCCACGAAGCCGTCACACACCACGATGTCGACCGTGCCTTTGAAGATGTCGTTGCCCTCGACATTGCCAAAGAACTTCAAATCACCGGAATTGGCAGCAGATCGCAGCAATTCACCCGCTTTTTTAATAACTTCGCTACCCTTGATGACCTCTTCGCCGATGTTCAGCAACCCCACCGTGGGCTCGCCGCCCTCCTTGAGCGCGGAGACCAGGGCCGAGCCCATCACCGCGAACTGCAGCAGGTGTTCTGCGGAGCAGTCCACGTTGGCCCCGAGGTCCAGCACCGTCGTGGCGCCGCCGGCGGCATTGGGCATCTGGGTGGCGATGGCCGGGCGGTCGATGCCGTCCAGGGTCTTGAGCAGGTAGCGCGCGATCGCCATCAGGGCGCCGGTATTGCCGGCCGAGACGGCGGCTGCGGCCGCGCCGTCCTTGACCTGCTGGATCGCCACGCGCATGGACGAATCCTTCTTCTTGCGCAGCGCCACCTCCACCGGGTCGTCCATGGTGACCACTTCGGAGGCGGGGACGATGGTGGCGCGGTCGTGCGCGAACGACTGCAGGCTCTCGCCCAAGCCGACGAGCAGCAGGCGGGCGTCCAGATGGTTATCGAGGAAATGGCGGCACGCCGCGAGCGTGACGCGGGGGCCATGGTCGCCCCCCATGCAGTCAACAGCCAGTGTGATCATGGGCGACTTGTCCGGCCCGTGGCCGGAAGAAGGATGGAGAAAGCAAAGGCCCGCGCTACGGTTTCAGTAGCAACGGGCCTTGGAGTGTGACGGGTGTCAGGCTTCGGACTTGTTCTTCAGCACCTGGCGGCCACGGTAGAAGCCGTTGGGGCTGATGTGGTGGCGCAGGTGGGTTTCACCGGTGGTGGGTTCCACGGCGATGCCGGGCACCGTCAGGGCGTTGTGCGAACGGTGCATGCCGCGCTTGGAGGGGGACTTCTTGTTTTGCTGAACGGCCATGATGGCTCCTGGTCTGAAATAAGTTGGTAAAAACGCGATCAGCCCACAGCCCATTCCGACAAGACACGAGAGGGATTCGCGCGAAGCCCTCGATTATAGCCTAAATGGGTTTCGGCCCTTCCAGACCACGGGGTCAATGCCCCTTGGCATCCTTGCGCAGCCCCGCCAGGGCGGCGAAGGGGTTGGGCTTCTCGGCGCTGGCTTCCTCGAAATCCTCGTCCGACGAGGCCATGGGCACGGCGGAGGGGCATTCGTCGTGCCGGGGCACCACGGGCAGGGCCATCAGGAGTTCGTCCTCGATGAGCTCGTGCAGGTCGAACTCGCGGCTCAGGGCGAGCAGGTCTTCCTCGCAGTCGTCGTCCAGCGCCTCGGCCGTGGCCTCGTCGGCCACGAAGCGGAATTCGCGGTCCACCTCCAGCGGCACGTCCACAGGCGTCAGGCAGCGCTGGCATTCCATGGGGAAGGCGGCGCGCGCCTTCAGGTGCAGCCACACCTGGGGAAGGCCGCCCGGCGCGGTGCGCAACTGGCCCACGGCTTCCCAGTCCACCAGCAGGTCGGGGTGCAGGCCCTTGGCCTCCTGCGCGAGGCGCTCGTATTTCAACAGCGATTCGTGGCCCGACAGCCGCCCGCCCGCTTGCGCGAAGGCTTTGACGTCAAGCCGGCGGGGGTTGAGTTCCTTGGTCATGGCGGCAGTGTAAGAGAATCGGCGCATGCATCAATCCCCTCCCCCGCAGCGCCCTCTGGTATTGGGTTCGACCTCACGCTACCGGCGCGAATTGCTCGAGCGGCTGAACCTGCCTTTCAGCGTGGCCGCCCCCCATGTCGACGAGACCCCGGAGGCCGGCGAAGCCCCGCGCGCGCTGGCCCTGCGCCTGGCGCTGGCCAAGGCGCGCGCGGTGGCGCGGCAGCATCCGCAGGCGGTGGTGATCGGTTCGGACCAGGTGGCCGACCTCGCCGGCACGCCGCTGGGCAAGCCCGGCGGGCACGAGCGCGCCGTGCAGCAGCTGCGCCAGATGCGCGGCCAGGCCGTGGTCTTCCAGACCGCCGTGGCCGTGGTGTGCGCGGCCACGGGCTTCGAGCAGGTGGAGCTGGCGCCGGTGGAGGTGCAGTTCCGCGACCTCTCCGATGCGGAGATCGAACGCTACCTGCAGGCCGAGCAGCCCTACGACTGCGCGGGCAGCGCCAAGAGCGAAGGCCTGGGCATCGCGCTGCTCGACGCCATCCACAGCGACGACCCCACGGCCCTGGTGGGCCTGCCGCTGATCCGCACCTGCCGCATGCTGCGCGCCGCGGGACTCGTGCTGCCATGAACGCGACCGGAACCTTGTTCCTGGTCCCCGCGCCGCTTGACTTCGGCTGCGACACCCAGGTTCCGCTGCAGGATGCCCTGCCCGCCGGCACCCTGCAGACCGCCGCGCGCCTGACCCATTGGGTGTGCGAGAACGCCAAGAGCGCGCGCGCCTACCTCAAGCGCATCGACGCGCTCTACCCCCTGGCAGCGCCCCTGCAGCAACAGCAGATCACCGAGCTGCCGCGCGAAGTGCATAAGAAGGGCGACCATGGCGCCAAGGGCTCGGCACCTTTCGACGCCCGCCCGCTGCTCGCGGCGGCGCTGGCAGGGCACGACATGGGCCTGGTCAGCGAGGCCGGCATGCCCGCCGTGGCCGACCCGGGCTCGTCGGTGGTGCGCGCGGCGCACGACCTGGGCGTTCCGGTGGTTCCGCTGGTGGGACCGGTGTCGCTGCTGCTGGCGCTGGCGGCCAGCGGGCTCAATGGGCAGAACTTCGCCTTCGTGGGCTATTTGCCACAGGACGGGCAGGAACGCATCCAGCGCATCAAGGAACTGGAAGCCCTGGCCCACAAGGCCGGGCAGACGCAGCTTTTCATCGAGACCCCTTACCGCAACGCGGCCCTGTGGCAGGCGCTGCTGCAGGCGCTGCAGCCCCACACCCGCCTGGCGCTGGCCAGCGGCCTCACGCTGCCCGGGGCGCGCGTGCAGAGCCAGCCCGTGCGCCAGTGGCGCCAGCAGAGCGCGCCTCCCGACAACCGCACGCCCGTCGTGTTCGCACTGGGCCGCTAGCCATGAAACATCTTGTCGCTATATTTCTGGTAGCTGCCAGCGCCTATGGGACAAGCGCCAGCGCCATTATTCGCTGTGAACTGAATGGCCGGCCCATCAATATCTCCAACGGTGCCGAGCTGGCTGGCCAGTCCGGGCTGGTCCGCTGCCGCGAAGACAGCACGGGCCAGATCCAGCGCGAGCAGGAGCTGCAGAACGGCAAGTTCATGGGGCTGGAGCGCATGTTCGACCGCGAGGGCCGCCTGCAACGCGAGCGCACGGTGAACGAACGCGGCAACAGCCACGGCCGCGTGGTCGATTTCTGGCCCGACGGCAAGGTGCGGCGCGAAGAGACCGCCGACAACGGCCGCACCCAGGGCGCGGTGCGCCGCTTCGATGCCAGCGGCCGCGTGGAGCGCGTCTCCTTCCATGGCGATGGCCAGGAGCTGTTCTACGTGGAATACAACAGCAAGGGCCAGCCCACGCGCCTGCTCTGCCCGCGCGCCAGCGTGCTGCCCGAGGACCGCAGGCCCTGCGGCTTCGACGGCGCCACCGACACCCTGCTCTACGCCGAAAGCGGCGCCCGCTCCGCCCAATTGCGCTACGAGCAGGGGCGCCTGCTGAGCGCCACCGAGTGGTCCTCGGACGGCGTCGTGTCCGCCCAGCAGCAGGTGGTGGACGGCCGGCGCGTGCACCGGAGCTTCTACACCGAGGGCGGCAAGAGCGTGCTGCGCGAGGAGCGCGTCTTCGCGCCGGACGACCGCACGCTGCGCGACACGCGGGGCCAATTGCTCAGCGCCAGGCGCTACGGGGCCTCCGGCCAGATCATCGAGCAGCGCAGCTTCGCCGGGGGCCGCGAAGTGCAGGTGGAACGCTGGTACCTGAACGGCTCCGTACGTGAGCGCAGCGCCTGGAACGGCACCGGGGAGCAGGCCCGCCTGCTGCGCGAGATGTACCGCGACGACGGCAAGCTCGCGCGGCGCGAGCAGTTGAACGCGGACGAGCGGCCCGTGGGCGCGCAGCAGTCCTTCCACGAGAACGGCCGGCTGGCCGTGGAGGAGCAATATTCCGGCCCCGACGCCCGGGGCCGCACGCGCCTGACGGCGCGCAAGCAGTGGGACGAGACCGGCAAGCTGCTGGCGGACGACACCATCCTGGAAGACGGCTCGCGCCAGCGCAAGGCCGGCGGGCTGGACAGCTAGGCGGCCCAGGCCGAACTCAGCAGCCTGCTGCTGTGAGGCATTCTCACCCAGCCAGTTCCACCCGGGACGCACTCGGCGGGTGGCCGACGATGCGCTTGTATGCACGGCTGAACGATGCTTCGGACTCGTAGCCCAGGCGGCTGGCCGCGACGGCCACGCGCATGCCGTCGCGCGCGATCCAGCGGCGCGCCTGCGACATCTTCACCTTGGCCACGTAGCGCGCCGGGCTCTCGCCCATGGTGCGCGTGAACGATTCGGAAAAGCGCGAACGCGAGGCCCCCATCAGGTCGGCCAGCACGGGCACGTTCCAGTCGCGCTCGGGGTCGGCGTGGATGGCGGCGATCACCTTGCCGATGCGCGGGCAGCGCACCGCCGCGATCCAGCCCGTCGGGCTGTTGCAGCTGCACTCCACCCATGCGCGGATGATGCTGGCCGCCAGCGCATCGGCCAGCCGCGCGAGGATGGCGCAGGCGCCCATGCGGTCCTGCGCCACCTCGCGCTCCATGGCCTCCAGCAGTGCGGGCACCATGGTGTCGCGCCCGGCCAGGTCGCCCGCCAGCATCACCTCGGGCATCATGGCCATCAGCGGGTGGAGCGGATCGAGGTTGAAGCGCAGCGCGCCGCAGAACATCACGTCCGGCGCCTGCGGCGGGGGCGGCGCGATGGCGGCGGCGGTAGCGGTGCGGCCGGCGTCGCGCCCGTCCACCAGGTAGATGTTCTCGGACACGGCCTTGCGCGCCAGCGAATCGATGTCCACCGGCGGCACGTCGGGCGCGCTGGCCAGCACGTGAAAGCTGCCATGCGGCAGCAGCACCGCGTCGCCCGGGTTCAGGCGCTGCCAGTCGGTGCCCTGCGTGCGCAGCCAAGCCCCGCCATGGCCCACGAAGTGGAAGCGCGCCGAGCGCTGCGCCGGGAAGGCGATGGCCCAGGGCGGGTGCAGCACGCAGCGGCCGTACTCCACACCGTCCAGGCGCAGGCCCAGCAGGATCTGGGTCAGCAGGTCCGGGGGCTCGGCAAAGGGCTCTTGCGACATCTGGTCGAACGGGCGAGATAAAAAGTCAAGCATTCGGGTTTTTAAGGCATGGAAACGCCTGCATCTTATTCCTACCATGGCCTTCCATCCATCCCCAGGGCCATTCCCGTGTCTTCTTCTCCCTCCTGCTCGACCTGCCTCGACGCGCCTGCCGGCGCCCTGGCCGATGCCGCCCCCAATCCCCCGCACGCCGCCGAACCCACCGAGGCACGCTGGACCGCCGTGGCCTCCATGGCGCTGGGCGTGTTCGGCCTGGTAACGGCTGAATTCCTGCCCGCCAGCCTGCTCACCGCCATGGCCAGCGACCTGCGTGTGAGCGACGGCGCCGCGGGCCAGGCCGTCACCGTCACCGCGCTGGTGGCCGCCGTGGCCGCGCCATCGCTGCCGCTGCTCACGCGCCGCATCGACCGCCGGCTGGTGATGCTGGCCTTCACGGCGCTGCTGGTGCTGTCCAACGCGCTATCGGCCCTGGCCGGCAACCTGGCCGCCCTGCTCGTGGCCCGGGTGGCGCTGGGCGTGGCGTTGGGGGGCTTCTGGTCCATGTCGGCTGCGTTGGCCATGCGGCTGGTGCCGGCCTCGCTGTTCGCGCGGGCCATGTCCTTCATCCTCACCGGGGTGTCGGTGGCCACCGTGTGCGCGGCGCCCATCGGCGCATGGATGGGCGACCTGTGGGGCTGGCGCAGCGCCTTCATCGCAGCCACGGGCATCAGCCTCGTCACCCTGGCCGTGCAGTTGGCGGCCCTGCCCACCCTGCCCCCGCGCGACAAACCCGACCTGAAGGTGATGGGCGAGCTGCTGCGCCGCCCGCCGGTGCGGGTGGCACTGCTGGCCGTGCTGCTGGTCATCTCGGGCCACTTCGCGGGCTTCACCTACATCCGCCCCCTGATGGAGCAAGTCACGCACCTGCCGGTGGCCGCCATTACCGCCGTGCTGCTGGGCTATGGCGTGGGCGGGTTCTTCGGCAATTTCGTGGGCGGCTGGATCGCCGGACGCAGCGAACGCCAGGCCATCGTGGCTGGCGGCGCCGTCATCGCCGTGCTGGCCGCCACGCTGCTGGCGGCCGGGCATTCAGCCACCGTCACGGCCGTGGCCGTCACGCTGTGGGGCTTTGCCTTCGGCGCATTCCCCGTGGGCTTTCAAACCTGGATCGTGCGCGCCGCGCCGGACCAAGCCGAGGGCGCGGGCGGCCTGCTGGTCGCGGCCTTCCAGATCGCGATTGCCAGCGGTGCCATCTTCGGCGGCCTGATGGTGGACCACCTGGGGGCCCTGGGCGGCCCGGCCTTTGCGCTGGTGGCGCTTACGCTGGGCACGCTTCTCACGCTGCGCCACGGCCCGCGCCCCGCGGCGGCATGAGCGCCGCGCCGGGCCACCCCCAGCAAGCTCGCTCCCGCTTGGCGGGACAGGCCGCGGGCCGAAGGGTGCACCAGTGACCGGCGGGCACTCCCGGGCGCCTCAGCGCAGCTGCAGGCGCGACAGCGACAGAGACTTCACCGCGCCCACGCCGATCGCCGCGCCGAAGCGCTTGACCAGCCGCTCCGCCACGTTGTCGCGGCGGGTGTAGTCGATGATGTCCTCGGCCTTGACCACCTCGCGCGCCACATAGTCCAGGCTGCCCAACTGGTCGGCCAGGCCCATCTCCACGGCCTGCTGGCCGGTCCAGAACAGGCCGCTGAAAGTGTCGGGCGTGGTCTTGAGGCGCTCGCCGCGCCCGGCCTTCACCACGCCGATGAATTGCTGGTGGATCTGGTCGAGCATGGTCTGCGCGTAGGCACGCTGCTTCTCGGTCTGCGGGCTGAAGGGGTCGAGGAAGCCCTTGTTCTCGCCCGCCGTGAGCAGGCGGCGCTCCACGCCCAGCTTTTCCATGGTGCCGGTGAAGCCGAAGCCGTCCATCAGCACGCCGATGCTGCCGACGATGCTGGCCTTGTCCACATAGATGTCGTCAGCGGCGGCGGCGATGTAGTAGGCGGCCGAGGCGCAGGTTTCTTCCACCACGGCGTAGATCGGCTTGTTGTGCTTGGCCTTCAGGCGCACGATCTCGTCGTTGATGATGCCCGCCTGCACGGGGCTGCCGCCGGGCGAGTTGATGAGCAGCACCAGAGCCTGCGAGCCCTCGTCCTCCAGCGCGCTGCGCATGGCGGCCACGACGAACTCGGCGCTGGCCTCGGCGTCCGCCGCGATCTCACCCTTGATGTCCACCACCGCCGTGTGCGGCGCGCTCTTGCTCGCGCTGGGCGAGGCCTGGCGCAGGGCGGCGAAGGCCACGGCAGCAATCAGCAGCAGCCAGGCCAGGCGGAAAAAGATCTTCCAGCGGCGCGCGCTGCGCTGCTCGGCAAGGGTGGCAAAGGCCAGCTTTTCCAGCGTGGCGCGCTCCCAGCCGGGTTCACGCGAAAAATCACTCACAGAAGCTCCTGAATTGATAGCTGATTGCGCCCATGGATCGGGCGCTGGAGGGGTATTTTGCCCAAAACCGGTGGGTTCGATGCGGGTCGGGTCGGTCATGGGCTAGAACTCAACGGGCTGCAGGTGGTGGGCAGTATGCCAGTGCACGATTCCATCGCTTTCCGACAGGGCGATTTTCACCAGGCCGCCCCGGCAGGGGCCGCCCGCGCACTGGCCGGTGGCGGGCAGGTAGGCCGCGCCGTGCGTGGCGCACAGCAGCCACTGGCCGGTGTCGTCGAAGAAGCGGTCCGGCTGGTAGTCCATCTCCATCGCCACGTGCGTGCAGCGGTTGAGGTAGGCATGCGGCACGCCCCGGTAGCGGATCGCGAACGCCCGGCAGGTCTGGCCCGCATAGACCACGTCGAAGGGCACGGCCAGGCTGCCGTCCACAAGGTCGGCGCTGCCGCACAGGGGGATGGCGCGCCCGCCGTCCATGTCCATCATCAAGCCTCGCGCAGGAGCCAGCCGTGCAGCTCGCGCACGGAGTGGGCCACGAACAGGGGGTTGAGGGCGTGGAAAACGTCGGGCTCGTGCGCGCCATAGCTCACGGCCACGCTGGCGCAGTCGGCGTTCACGGCCATCTGCAGGTCGTGCGTGGTGTCGCCGATCATCAACAGGCGCTCGGGCGGCACGTCGAACTCGGCCATCAGCTCCTGCAGCATCAGCGGATGGGGCTTGCCCGCCGTCTGGTCGGCCGTGCGCGAGCCGTCGAACACGCCGCGCAGCTGCACGGTGTGCAGGGCCTCGTCCAGGCCGCGGCGGCTCTTGCCGGTGGCCACGGCCAGCAGGTGGCCGCGCGCGCGCAGGCCGTCGAGCAGGGGCAGCACGCCGTCGAACAGGCTCAGGTCGTCCTGGTGCTGCAGGTAATGGAAGCGATAGCGGTTGCCCAGCTCGGGGTATTTCTCGGGCGGCACGTCGGGCGCGGCGTGGGCCAGGGCCTGCATCAGGCCCATGCCGATGACGTAGGCGGCTTCCTTGTCGCTGGGCACGGTGCCACCCACGTCGCGCACCGCCTCCTGGATGCAGCGCACGATGATGGCGGTGGAGTCGAACAGGGTGCCGTCCCAGTCGAAGGCGATGAGGTCGAAGCGGCGGGTGGTCGTCATGGGGCAGGAAGGAAGTCGGCCAGTTCGGGGGGCAGTTCGGCGCGCAGCTCGATGCGCTCGCCCGTGGCGGGGTGGCTGAACTGTAACCGCCAGGCATGAAGGAACATGCGCTTGAGGCCCTGCCTGGGCAGGCGCTTGTTGAGGTCGAAGTCGCCGTATTTGTCGTCGCCCGCGATGGGGTGGCCCTGGGCTGCGAGGTGCACGCGGATCTGGTGCGTGCGGCCGGTCTTGATGGTCACTTCCAGCAGCGACATGGCGGGCAGACCCTGCGCCTCGCGCACTGGAATGGTGCTGCGCACCTTGACGAGGGTGATGGAGCGCATGCCGTCCGGGTCGTCGGCCGTGGTCACGCGCACGCGGCGTTCGCCGTCGGCCTGCAGGTATTTATGCAGGGGCTGGTCGATGACCTTCTTGCTGGCGGGCCACGCGCCCGTGACGAGTGCGATGTAGGTCTTGCCCGTCTCGCGCTCGCGGAACTGGTCCTGCAGGTGGGTGAGCGCCGACCTTTTCTTGGCGACCAGCAGGATGCCCGAGGTTTCGCGGTCCAGCCGGTGCACCAGTTCCAGGAATTTCGCCTGCGGGCGAGCCTGGCGCAGTTGCTCGATCACCCCGAAGCTCACCCCGCTGCCGCCATGCACGGCCACGCCGGCGGGCTTGTCGAGGGCGATCAGGTGCTCGTCTTCGAGCAGGATGGGGAATTCACGCGCGGGCGCGGGGCGCTCGGCCTTCTCGGCCACCTTGTCGGAGATGCGCACGGGCGGCACGCGCACCACGTCGCCCGCCTCCACGCGGGTGTCGGCGCTGGCGCGGCCCTTGTTGATGCGCACCTCGCCGCTGCGGATGATGCGGTAGACGTGCGTCTTGGGCACGCCCTTGAGCTGGCGTATCAGGAAGTTATCGAGCCGCTGGCCCGCGGAGTCGGCATCCACTTCCACCAGCCGGGCCGCGGGAAGCCCCGCAGAACCCGATGGCGGTTTGGCCCCTATAATGTGTTTCACCTGCGCGTTGCTTTGTAAGTGGTTGATTTGTCTGGAGTTTAGTCCACACAACCTTTGCCCTCGCGCAGGAAGGTCGATGCCAGCGGGCGTCGTGCGCACAGATCGCAGGCCAGATGCCTGTGGTGGTCCGCATGCCGCGCGGCGGGCTGACAGATTGAAACACTGAACCGGAATCCCCCAAGCTGGCAGATGCACCCCACCAGGGCGCAGCCTGCCAGCGGATCGAAGCGAGCTATGTGGCTGTTGATGAACTGGATGTTGACCCTGTGGCGGTGGCTGATGCCCCCGGCTGCATGCTCTAATCCGGCCTCAGCACCCATCCAGCAAGCGCTGCCAGCTATTCATTCAGTAGCAAAACTGCGCTTCCTCTGCCACTCGCCCCCATCCACGCGCCCCTGCCTTTGCCTGCTGCGCTAGCGCGCGGCAGGCCCTTGGCATTCCCGGCAATTCCCTTCGTTTCGAACCGTCAGTCCAGGCATTCACGGCTCCTGTAGAGCCTGTTTTGTCGTTTGTGCGACGCAAAGAAAATTAGAAGGACAGCAACCATGAAACGGATGCTCATCAACGCCACGCAGCCCGAAGAGCGGCGCCTGGCCATCGTCGATGGACAAAAGCTCCTCGACTACGAGATCGAGATCGAAGGGCGCGAGCAGCGCAAGGGCAACATCTACAAGGCCGTCGTCACGCGCGTCGAGCCTTCGCTGGAAGCCTGCTTCGTCGACTACGGCGAAGACCGCCACGGCTTCCTGCCGTTCAAGGAAATCTCCAAGCAGTACTTCGCCCCCGGCGTCTCGCCCAGCCAGGCGCGCATCAACGAAGTCATCAAGGAAGGCCAGGAGCTGCTGGTCCAGGTCGAGAAGGAAGAGCGCGGCAACAAGGGCGCGGCGCTGACCACCTTCATCAGCCTGGCGGGCCGCTACGTGGTGCTGATGCCCAACAACCCGCGCGGCGGCGGCGTGTCGCGCCGCATCGAGGGCGAGGACCGGGCCGAGCTGAAAGAAGCCATGGACCAGTTGGAGTACCCCAACGGCATGAGCATCATCGCCCGCACCGCAGGCATCGGCCGCAGCGCGCCCGAGCTGCAATGGGACCTGAACTACCTGCTCAAGCTCTGGAACGCCATCGACGGCGCGGCCAAGGGCGGCAAGGGCGCCTTCCTGATCTACCAGGAATCGTCGCTGGTCATCCGCGCCATCCGCGACTACTTCAACAACGACATCGGTGACATCCTCATCGACACCGACGACATCTACGAGCAGGCGCAGCAGTTCATGGCGCACGTCATGCCCGAGCATGCCGCGCGCGTGAAGCGCTACCGCGACGACGCGGCCCTGTTCAGCCGCTTCCAGATCGAGCACCAGATCGAATCCGCCTACGCCCGCACCGTGCAGTTGCCCAGCGGCGGCGCCATCGTCATCGACCATACCGAGGCGCTGGTCAGCGTGGACGTGAACTCGGCCCGCGCCATCAAGGGCGGCGACATCGAGGAAACCGCCACCCGCACCAACCTCGAAGCCGCCGACGAAGTGGCCCGCCAGATGCGCCTGCGCGACCTGGGCGGCCTGATCGTGATCGACTTCATCGACATGGCGG
>Ga0222424_100335_pt1 | contig 31715 bp, 26 predicted proteins | sample 2B2ome_FD_182468 | JGI IMG/M metagenome (GOLD analysis project Ga0222424, IMG submission 182468) | Enriched microbial communities from leaf-cutter ant dump, University of Wisconsin, Madison, United States - 2B200A (version 2) | ecosystem: Environmental > Terrestrial > Nest > Insects nest > Nest... | reverse complement strand
TTTCCTCCAGCGTGGGCTGCTTCTTCGTCACGACCTTCAGGTCGATGAGCGACAGCTCGTGGTTGTCGGCCGTCTGCAGCAGCAGGCCCGAGCCGATGCGCTTGGCGTCCATGGCATTGCGGCCGCGGTTCCAGGCCGTCGTGCCGCCGTGGGCAGGCAGCGCGATCTTGAGCAGGCGCACGTTGGCCTTGGCCTTGAAGACTTCCAGCGCCTCGGGGGTAAAGTCGGGCGCCATCAGCACCTCGACGAACTGCTTGCTGACCTGCTGCGCGGCCGCGCTGTCCACCGTGCGGTTGAAGGCGATGATGCCGCCGAAGGCGCTGGTGGGGTCGGTCTGGAAGGCCTTGCCGTAGGCGTCCAGCGCGTCCAGGCCCACGGCCACGCCGCAGGGGTTGGCGTGCTTGACGATGACGCAGGCGGCGGCGTCGAAACTCTTCACGCATTCCCACGCGGCGTCGGCGTCGGCGATGTTGTTGTACGAGAGTTCCTTGCCCTGCAGTTGCTCGCCCGTGACGATGGAGCCGGGCGCGGGGTAGAGGTCGCGGTACAGCGCGGCCTGCTGGTGGCTGTTCTCGCCGTAGCGCAGGTCCTGCACCTTGGTGAACATGCCGTTGCTCTGGCCGGGGAACAGCGCGCGCGCGGGCACGTAGGTCTCGCTGAGTTTTTCTTCCTCGAAGGTGACGGACGCGAGGTAGTCGCTGATGGCGCCGTCGTACTGCGCGATGCGGTTGAACGCGGCCACCGACAGGGCGAAACGCAGCTTGTCGGAGAGCTTGCCGCCCGCCTTCAGCTCGGCCAGCACGGCGTCGTACTGGCTGGCGTCGGTCACCACGCCCACGTCCTTCCAGTTCTTGGCGGCGCTGCGCACCATGGCGGGGCCGCCGATGTCGATGTTCTCGATGGCGTCGGCCAGCGTGCAGCCGGCCTTGGCGACGGTGGCCTCGAACGGGTACAGGTTGACCACCAGCAGGTCGATGGTGTCGATGCCGTGTTCTTTGAGCGCCGCCATGTGCTCCGGCAGCTCGCGCCGCGCCAGCAGGCCGCCGTGCACCTTGGGGTGCAGGGTCTTCACGCGGCCGTCGAGCATCTCGGGGAACTGCGTGACCTCGGCCACCTCGGTGACGGGCAGGCCGTTGTCGGCCAGCAGCTTGGCGGTGCCGCCGGTGGACAGCAGCCGGATGCCCAGCGCGTGCAGGCTTTTGGCGAATTCGACGATGCCGGTCTTGTCGGAGACGGAGAGGAGTGCGTTCATGGTGGCGCCTTGGGGTTTTGAATCAAATCGGGCTCCAGCGCTTGCTGGTCAAGCGCTGGCAGCTATCAATACAGGAGTCGCTGCGGCATCACAGCAGCTTGTGCTGGGTCAGCTTCTTGCGCAGCGTGTTGCGGTTCAGGCCCAGCCATTCGGCGGCACGGGACTGGTTGTTGTCGGCCTGTTGCATCACCACTTCCAGCAGCGGGCGCTCGACCACGCGCACCAGCATGTCGTACATGCCGTCGGGGGTCTCGCCGCCCAGGTCGCGGAAGTAGCCTTGCAGGCTCTCGCGCACGCATTCCTCGATGTGTTTCTTGCTCATGCAGCCAGTCCCTTTTGTTCTTCTGTGTCGTCGTCGGTCTGCGCGGTGTTCGCGGCGGGCAGCCGGTCCATCTGCTGCCCCAGGGCATCCAGGTAGTCGGCCACGGCCTGCCACTGCGTCGTGCAGTCGTCGATGGTGTTGATGTGCTGGCGCAGCGCCTCGCCGCCCGGCAGCGCGCGCAGGTACCAGGCGATGTGCTTGCGCGCGCTGCGCACGCCGGTCAGCTCGCCGTACAGGTGGTAGTGGTCCTGCAGGTGGTCCAGCAGCAGGCGGCGCACCTCGGCCACCAGGGGCGGCGCTAGGTGCTCGCCCGTGGCCAGGAAGTGGCCGATCTCGCGGAAGATCCACGGCCGGCCCTGGGCGGCGCGGCCGATCATGATGGCGTCGGCGCCGGTGGCGGCGAGCACGTCGCGCGCCTTCTCGGGGCTGGTGATGTCGCCGTTGGCGACCACGGGCAGCTTCACCGCCGCCTTCACGGCCGCGATGGTGTCGTATTCCGCCGCGCCCTTGTACCCCTGCTCGCGCGTGCGGCCGTGCACGGTGAGCATCTGGATGCCCACGGACTCGAACCGGCGCGCGAGCTGCACGGCGTTCTTGTGCTGCTGGCACCAGCCGGTGCGCATCTTGAGCGTGACGGGCACGCCGTAGGGCGCGCAGGCCTCGACCACCGCAGCGGCGATCTCCACCGCCAGGGCCTCGTTCTGCATCAGCGCGGAGCCCGCCCACTTGTTGCAGACCTTCTTGGCCGGGCAGCCCATGTTGATGTCGATGATCTGCGCGCCGCGCTCCACGTTGTAGACGGCGGCCTCGGCCATCATGGGCGCGTCGGTGCCCGCGATCTGCACGGCGATGGGGCCGGGCTCGCCCTCATGGTTGGCACGGCGCGAGGTTTTGAGGCTGTTCCACAGGTCCTTGCGCGAGGTCACCATCTCGCTCACCGCATAGCCCGCGCCCAGCTCCTTGCACAGCTGGCGGAACGGCCGGTCCGTGACGCCCGCCATCGGGGCGACGAACAGCCGGTTCGCCAGGGGAATGTGGCCGATGTGCATGGAGGAAAAAAGTGCGGAGGGGGCAGCGCAATGCCGAAAAAGGAGGCGGGATTGTACCTGCTCAAAATTTCAGCAAATGAAATGTTCCGCCCCTTGGAAAACGGCGCCTGCCACCGGCCGCAGCGCAGGTGCTCAGCGCGCGGCGAGGTCGGTGTCGTCCGCAGGCGCCTGGCCGCGCGGCGTGAAGTGCCACCACGCATCGGGCAGCGCGTCGAACTGGTGGCGCGCCATCAGGCCGCGCAGCCATTCGCGGTTGTATTGCACGTCGGGGGAAAAGCCTTGTGCGTGCGGCGCGGCGCCGGCCAGTTCCTCCCCGGCGGGCGTGCCCATGTCCACGTCATGCCCATCGGCCAGCGGGCCGCGCACCACCTTGCTGGCCTTCATGCCGTCCACCACACGCACCTGCACCACCCAGCCGGCGGCGGCCGCGTGGCAGGCCGCGCGGAACGCCAGGCCCTGGGCCTGCAGTTCGTGGGTGACGGCCTGCAGGGCGGCGCGGGCCGAGGGCGTCTCGCGGCACCCGGCGGCGCTGCCCCGGGCGGCATCGGCCGCCAGCGGCGGGGCCGGCGCGGTCACGGCCGCCTGGGGGCTGTGCACGCAGGCCGCCAGCAGCAGCGCCAGCGCCGCCGGGGCCCAGCGCGTGCCCGCGGCCGGGCGGGAAGCGGGGCGTGCTGCGGCAGATCGGGCGCGGGGTTGAGCGAGGGTTTGCATCGAGGACCTCCCAGTGCGTTGCGTACGTTCCGTCGGGAATCGTGTTGCTTCACGATACAAACGGCGCCCTGCCGGAGCCATGCGCGGATGGCGCAGTCCGGTGTAGGACGCCGCCTCCAGGCGCCGGAACCCCGGCGGCGGCACCCTACACTTTGGACCCATGGAAATATGGATGCACCAGCTGCTGGAATGGCTTGCGCTGCCGCAGTTCGGCCTGAGTACCGTTCTGATCGTCTCCTTCATCTCCGCGACCCTGCTGCCGCTGGGCTCCGAGCCCGCGGTGTTCGGCCTGGTCAAGCTCAACCCGGATCTGTTCTGGCCCGCCATCCTGGTGGCCACGGTGGGCAACACGCTGGGCGGCGGCGTGAGCTGGTGGATGGGGCTGGGCGCGCACAAGGTGGTGGACAAGGCGCGCGGCGGCACCACCGAGGTGCATGCGCTGCGGTGGCTGGAGCGCTTCGGCGCCCGCGCCTGCCTGCTCTCCTGGCTGCCGGTGGTGGGCGACCCGCTGTGCGCCGTGGCGGGCTGGCTCAAGCTGCCGTTCTGGCCCTGCCTGGCCTACATGGCGGTGGGCAAGTTCTTCCGCTACCTGGTCATGACGAGCGCGCTGCTGTACTTCATGCCGGGGCATCTGGCGGTGTAGCGAGCGCCAAGGGCGTGCTGACGCTCTAAAGGAAGGCGGTGCCCGGCTCGGGCAGCGTCGAATCGCCCTTGGCCACGGGCTCCTCGACCACCACCTGGTTGCGCCCGCCCTCCTTGGCCATGTACATGGCGGTGTCGGCGCGCGAGAAGAATTCAAGCACCGATTCGCCCAGCACGTACTGCGTGACGCCGATGGACACCGTCACCCGGCCCTTGAGCAGCTTGCTCCAGGCATGGCTCTCGACCTGGGCGCGGATGCGCTCGCAGGTGTTGAGCGCGGGCAGCAGCGAGGTGGCCGGGAAGATCAGCAGAAACTCCTCGCCGCCGTAGCGCCCGAACACGTCCCCGCCGCGCACGCCCTGCTGCGCGATGCGGGCGAAGGTGCGCAGCACGTCGTCGCCGCCCAGGTGGCCCAGCTCGTCGTTGATGCGCTTGAAGTGGTCGATGTCCAGCACGGCCAGGCACAGCGGGATGCCGCTCTCGTCGGCCAGCTGCTTTTGCTCCTCCAGCGCGGCCAGCACGTAGCGGCGGTTGAAGCAGCCCATCAGCGCATCGCGCTGGGCGTCCTCCTGGATGTTCTTGATCTTGCGGCTGGCCTGGTAGAGGCTGCGGTACAGGCGCTGCACCTTGCCCATGAGCATGGTGAACGCGGGCAGCGACGCCAGCAGGGCCAGCCAGTGCAGCACCTCCAGGCGCAGCAGCGTGTCATTGCGCTGGTCCATGAAATGCAGCGCCACCACGACGCCATAGACGCACAGCATGCAGGCCACCAGCCCCAGCAAGGTGCGGCGCGGCACGGTGAAGGTGCCGTAGGCGATCGCGACGAAGCTGAAGGGCGCCAGCAGGATCTGCGTCACGGGCGCCAGGTACACGACCACCAGCATGCCGGCCAGCAGCGCTGCCACGATGGCGAGCTTGACATGGCGGTGCCGCACTTTCTCGTGCACGCCCGCCCGCAGCGCGATCCAGAAGACCAGGCACCCCAGGGCAGCCAGCGCCGTCACCGCCGCCAGCACGGTGGCCTCCACGACGCCGAGCGCGTAGAAAACCACCATCGCCAGCGCATACAGGCCGATCAGCCCGACGGCCAGCCGCCACTGCCGCCGCGCACCGGGGCCGCCCGGCGGCGCCAGGCCGTCCATGGCGCGCCGCGCCGGACGCACCATGGCGGGCGACGACGAATCATCAAACTCCATGACCGCGTCGGACAGGGGAAAGGCGCCCGTGGCCGAGAACGGATTTTTGCGTCCAAAGAACATGGGGAGACAGGCGTGGGCTGAGGGGTGAATGGGCGTCTCACCGGAACATGCGGGCAGCGCAGGCGGGCGCCGTGCAGACAGGCCCGCGCATCTTACGCATAACTGACATGGCACCCCCCCGTGTTTTCCAGTAGCCCCGCCCTGCAAAAGCCGGGCCTTTGCGCTGGCTCAAGCCACGGCCGCGCTGCGGCGCCCGGCCCACCAGCCTTCCGCCGTGTAGACGCACAGCGCTGCCCAGATAAGCACGAAGCCTGCCAGGCGGGCCGGCTGGAACGGCTCGTGGAAGACCCACACGCCCAGCGCGAACTGCAGGCTGGGCGAGATGTATTGCAGGATGCCCAGCGTCGCCAGGGGAATCAGCCGCGCCCCGGCGGCGAACAGCAGCAGCGGCACGGCGGTGAGCGGCCCCGCCAGCAGCAGCCAGCCCAGGGTGGGCGCGTCCGCCTGCAGCAGCGCGCCCTGGCCCTGCCACGCCCACCAGCCCAGCACGGCGGCGGCCACGGGGGCCAGCACCAGGGTTTCGAGCGCCAGGCCTTCGAGCGCGCCCAGCACCGCCACCTTGCGCAGCAGCCCGTAGAACCCGAAGCTCAGCGCCAGCACCAGCGCGATCCAGGGCAGCCGCCCGGCCTGCACCGTGAGCCACAGCACGCCCGCCGCGGCCACGGCCACCGCCAGCCACTGCCCGGGGCGCGGCCGCTCATGCAGGAAGGCGAAGCCCAGCGCCACGTTCACCAGCGGCAGAATGAAGTAGCCCAGGCTCGCATCCACCACGTGGTGGTTCTGCACGGCCCACACGTAGGTGAGCCAGTTGCCCGACAGCAATACCGCCGACAGCGCGAACGCGCCCAGCACGCGGGGCTGGCGCACCACGGCGGCCATCCAGGCCCATTGCCGGCGCACCGCCAGCACGGCGAAGACGAACACCAGCGACCACAGCGTGCGGTGCATCACCACCTCCAGCGAGGGGACCTGCGCCACTTGCTTGAAGTACAGGGGGAACAGCCCCCAGGCGACATAGGCCAGGGCGGCGTAGAGGATGCCGGGGTTCATGGGGCGGGAGCGCGATTGCTCCTGAAAAAATAGCTTCTGGCGCTTGCTGCACAAGCGCCAGAGGCCGTTTTGGCTTTAAGAGCTACACATTGAACAGGAAGTTGAGAACGTCGCCATCCTTGACCACGTACTCCTTGCCCTCGGCGCGCATCTTGCCCGCGTCCTTGGCGCCCTGCTCGCCCTTGTAGGCGATGAAGTCGTCGAAGGCGATGGTCTGCGCGCGGATGAAGCCGCGCTCGAAGTCGCCGTGGATCACGCCGGCGGCCTGGGGCGCGGTGTCGCCCTTGTGGATGGTCCAGGCGCGCACTTCCTTCACGCCGGCGGTGAAGTAGGTCTGCAGGCCCAGCAGCGAGTAGCCCGCGCGGATCAGGCGGTTCAGGCCGGGTTCTTCCAGGCCCATTTCCTGCAGGAACATGTCGCGGTCCTCGTCGCTCATCTCGGCCATCTCGGCCTCGATCTTGGCGCAGATGGCGACCACGGGCGCGCCCTGGGCCTCGGCGTAGGCCTTGAGCTTGTCCAGCAGCGGATTGTTCTCGAAGCCGTCCTCGGACACGTTGCCCACGAACATGGCGGGCTTGGCCGTGATCAGGCAGAAGGGCTTGAGCAGGGGCGCGTCTTCCTTGGAGACGGGCACGGTGCGGGCGGGCTTGCCCTCGTTGAGCGCGGCCTGGATGGGCGTGAGCAGCGCGACGAGCTTGGCGGCTTCCTTGTCGTTGCCCGACTTGGCGGCCTTGCTGTAGCGGTTCAGCGCCTTTTCCACGGTGGAGAGGTCGGCCAGGCAGAGCTCTGTCTGGATGACCTCGATATCGGAGATGGGGTCCACGCGGCCCGAGACGTGGATGACGTTCGGGTCCTCGAAGCAGCGCACCACGTTGACGATAGCGTCCGTCTCGCGGATGTGCGCCAGGAACTGGTTGCCCAGGCCTTCGCCCTTGGAGGCGCCCGCCACCAGGCCGGCGATGTCCACGAACTCGACGATGGCGGGCACGATGCGCTCGGGCTTGACGACTTCGGCCAGCTGGTCCAGGCGGGGGTCGGGCACCTCCACCACGCCGGTGTTGGGCTCGATGGTGCAGAACGGGTAGTTCTCGGCGGCGATGCCGGCCTTGGTCAAGGCGTTGAAGAGGGTGGACTTGCCCACGTTGGGCAGGCCCACGATGCCGCATTGGAGGCTCATGGCAGGGCTTTCAGGGGTTCAGGAGACAAACCGGCGATTTTACGGGCCGTCAGTCAAAGCGCAGATCGGCGGCGATGCGCTGGCCCACGCGCAGCACCTGCCCCGCACCCTGGCGCACGATGGCGTTCATGCCAAAGGTGACGGCGCCGTCGAGCCGCTTGTCCTTGCGATACGTGCGCAAGGTGTCGTTCACTTCGGGGCTGCTCTGGGCCGTGGCGGGGTCGATGTCGGGGATGGGGCAGCGCGCGCAGGGTTTCACGGGCTGCAGGTGGATTTCGCCCTCACTGCCGTCTTCGCCCTCCACACGCACCAGGTCCACCCGGTCCTCGTCGTGCGCATCGACGCCGCCCAGCACCACGTTGGGGCGGAAGCGCTCGATGCCCACCGGGGCATGGCCGCCCGCTTCCAGGCGCGTGTTGAGCTCCTGCATCGACGCCTCGCTGGCTACCAGCACCGGAAAACCGTCGGCGAACTGGTTGGGCGCCTCGACGCCGCCCGTCCACTTCATGCTGGACAGGCGCCGGTATTCGGGGTCGAAGCGCACCAGGCGGCACGGCTGGCCCAGGAAGTCGGTGAACCACTGCGCCGCCACCGCGCCCAGGTCCCAGGCCGGCACGGTGTCGTTCCAGACCGTCACGGTGGCGGGCGCCTCCACCGCGTCGATCGCCACGTGCAGGGCCAGCATGCCGGGGGCGCGCAGCACCAGCTCCTCGCTCTTGAGCTGCGGCCGGACCAGGGCCATGCGGGGCAGGCTGCGCTGGGTGAGGAACATGCCGTCGGCATCGACCACCATCCAGGCGCGGTCCAGGTCCAGCCCCGTTTCCGTGAGCAGGGCCTCCTGCACCTCGATGCCCGCGCACGACTTGACGGGATAGACGAACAGCCGCGCAATGGTGCCGGACAGATCGGAATCGGGATGGAAACTCACGCCAAGGGCTCCTGTGCTTCGGGGCAGCGATTGTGCACCGCAGCCAGGGGCATCAGGCCCGCTCCTACAATGCCCCTCATGGTCCCAACCTTCGACATCTGTATTCGCGGCACCGGCATCGTGGGTAGCACGCTGGCGCTGCTGCTGGCACGGGACCGGCTGAAAGTGGCCCTGCTGCCGGCCGCGGGCCCCAGGAACCCGGCCGCGTCCGACGTGCGGGCCTATGCGCTGAACCAGGCTTCGCGCCGCCTGCTGGAATCCCTGCGCAGCTGGCCCGACGAGGAACACGCCACCGCCGTGCGGCACATGCAGGTGCAGGGCGACCAGGACGGGGCCGTGCATTTCGACGCGGGCGCCCAGGGCGTGGAAGCCATGGCCTGGATCGTGGACGTGCCCGCCCTGGAGGAGCGCCTGGCGCAGGCCGTGCGCTACCAGCCCCAGGTGGACATCGTGGACGCCCCCGTGCCCGCCGCGCTGACCGTGGTCTGCGAGGGCCGCTCCAGCAGCACCCGGCAGGAGTTCGGCGTGGATTTCCACGTCACGCCCTACGCCCAGCATGCCATCGCCACCCGCCTGCGCTGCGAACGGCCGCACGGGCAGATGGCGCGACAGTGGTTCCTGCCCGGCGGCATCCTGGCTTTTCTGCCCCTGGGCGGGCCGCAGGGGAACTCCGTGGCGGTCGTGTGGTCCGTCTCACAGGACCAGGCGGCGCCGCTGATGGCCCTGACGCCCGAGGAATTCGCGCAAAGGCTGCAGGCGGCCAGCCAGGACGCCCTGGGCGCGCTGGAGCTGATCGCCGAGCGCGCGGCCTGGCCGCTGCAGCTGGCCCATGCCGACCGTTGGTGCGGTGCCCTGCCCTCCGCGGGCGCCCGGTCCCGCAGCTGGGTGCTGGCGGGCGACGCGGCGCACAACGTGCATCCGCTGGCCGGCCAGGGGCTGAACCTGGGGCTGGCGGACGCGCAGGCGCTGGCCCAGGTGCTGCACGGACGCGACGCCTGGCGCAGCGTGGCCGACCTGCGGCTGCTGCGGCGCTACGAACGCGAGCGCAAGGCGGCCCTGGTGCCCATGCGCTGGACCACCGACGGCCTGCAGCAGCTGTTCGTCCGCCCGGAAGCCCCGTGGCAGGCGCTGCGCAACTGGGGCATGAAGGGCTTCGAGCTGAGCGGCCCGCTGAAGGATTTCGTGGCCCGCCAGGCCATGGGAATGCATTGACGACAACCACGGATTGATTCCACCCCGGGCCGTTGCCCTGGCCGATTGAACGAGAACACCATGAAACTGATCCCTGCCCTGCTCACCACCCTGGCCCTCGCCGCGAGCGCCGCCGCTTCTGCCCAGGAAGCCGACATCCGCAAGGCGCTGGCCGAGCGCATTCCACAGATGGGCAAGATCGACGAGGTGCGCCCCACGCCCATGCAGGGGCTGTACGAGGTGCGCATCGGCACCGACCTGTTCTACACCGACGCCAAGGGCAACTACGTGATCCAGGGCGAGCTCATCGATACCAAGGTGCGGCGCAACCTGACTGAAGACCGCATCAACAAGCTCACGGCCGTCGATTTCGCCGCCTTGCCGCTGCAGGATGCGTTCACCATCGTGCGCGGCAACGGCAAGCGCAAGGTGGCGGTCTTCGAGGACCCCAACTGCGGCTACTGCAAGCGCTTCGAGCGCGACCTGCAGAACGTGGACAACGTGACGGTGTACCTGTTCCTGTACCCCATCCTGAGCCCCGACTCGGCCGAGAAGTCGCGCAACATCTGGTGCGCCAAGGACAAGCCCGCCGCCTGGCAGGACCTGATGGTGCGCGACAAGCCCGTGCCATCCGCCAGCTGCGACACCGCCGCCATCCAGCGCAACCTGGCATTCGGCCGCAAGTACAAGATCACCGGCACGCCCACGCTGATCTTCGCCAACGGCACCCGGGTGCCCGGCGCCATCGGCGCCCAGGAGGTGGAAAAGCGCCTGGCCGACGCCGGCAGCGACACCACGGGGACGAACTGAGGCCTTCTCCGGCTTCCCCCGCTCTCCGCGCCTCCGGGGGCCCTGCCCCCGCCTGAACCTTGCAGACGCCCATGCCTTCCTCCCGCCACCACGAGCCCGCCGCCATTCACTACCGGGTGGAGCCCACGGACCTGCATGCCCACCTCTACAGCGTCACGCTGACCATCGCGCACCCCCGGGCGCTGCAGGAGGTGGCGCTGCCGGTATGGATCCCGGGGAGCTACCTGGTCCGCGAGTTCGCCAAGAACCTGCAGTCCCTCACGGCCCACCAGGGACGGCGCGAGGTGCCCCTGGCCCAGCTGGACAAGTGCCGCTGGCAGGCGAGCTGCAGCCCCGACAAGCCCCTGGTGCTGAGCTACCAGGTCTGCGCCTACGACAGCTCGGTGCGCACCGCGTGGCTGGACGCCTCGCGCGGCTTCTTCAACGGCACCAGCCTGTGCCTGCAGGTGCAGGGGCAGGAGATGCAGCGCCACACGCTGGAGATCGCCGGCACGCCCGCCACGGCCGGCTGGTCGGTGGCCACCGGGCTCGAGGCGCTGCACGCTGACAAGAAGGGTTTCGGCCTCTACGCCGCCGCCGACTACGACGAGCTGGTGGACTCCCCGGTCGAGCTGGGCGCGTTCTGGATCGGCCACTTCACCGCCTGCGGCGTGCCGCACCGCTTCGTGGTGGCGGGCGCCGCGCCGTCCTTCGACAGCCAGCGGCTGCTGGCCGACGCGCAAAAGATCTGCGAGACCGCCATCCGCTTCTGGCACGAATCCCGGCACGGGCAGGGCAAGGCGCCGTTCAAGAGCTACCTCTTCCTGCTCAACGCCGTGGGCGACGGCTACGGCGGCCTGGAGCACCGCAACTCCACCGCGCTGATCTGCGGCCGCCGCGACCTGCCCCGCCTCGGCGAGACCCGCGCGGCCGAGGGCTACACCACCTTGCTGGGCCTGATCAGCCACGAATACTTCCACACCTGGAACGTGAAGCGGCTGCGCCCCGCAGAATTCGCGCAGCTCGACTACGCGCGGGAGAACTACACGCAGCTGCTGTGGTTCTTCGAAGGCTTCACCAGCTACTACGACGACCTGCTACTGCGCCGCGCGGGGCTGATCGACGACGCCACCTACCTCAAGCTCATCACCAAGACCGTCAACCAGGTGCTGCAGACCCCGGGCCGGACGGTGCAGACGGTGGCGCAGGCCAGCTTCGACGCCTGGGTCAAGTACTACCGCCAGGACGAGAACACGCCCAACGCCACGGTCAGCTACTACACCAAGGGCTCGCTGGTGGCGCTGTGCCTGGACCTCGCGCTGCGCCGCGAAGGCCAAAGCACCCTGGACGACGTGATGCGCGCGCTGTGGAAGCGCACCGAAGGCGGCCCCATGGCCGAGGACGACCTGCGCGCGGTGCTGCATGACCTCTCCGGCCGCACGTTCGACGCCGAGCTGGCGCAGTGGGTGCACGGCACGGCCGAGCTGCCCCTGCAGGAACTGCTGGCCGCCCACGGCGTGCACCTGCAGGCCGAGACGCCCCAGCTGGCCCAGCGGCTCGGGCTGCGGGTGGCGGAGAACCACAGCGTGCAGATCAAGACCGTGCTGCGCGGCGGCCTGGCCGAGCAGGCCGGCATGGCCGCCGGCGACGAGTGGCTGGGCGTGGAGGTGCAGGACCAGGGCTGGCGCATCAGCCGGCTGGACGACGTGGCCTTCTACGCCGGCGCCGAAACCGCCCTGACCGCCCTGGTGGCGCGCGACGGCCGCCTGCTGCGCCTGCCGCTGGAACTGCCGGCCCGCAGCAAGGCCAAGCGCGCCGCCGCTGCCATCGACACGGTCAGCCTCTCGGTCACCGATGCGGCGGCCGTGGAGCGCTGGCTGGGCTGACGGCCGCCGGCTTCGCTTGTGGGTATATTCCTTCCGCTGTCATAACAACCTCTATATACATCCAGGAGATTCCATGGCCTACGAAACCATCGAGGTCCGCGTCGAAGCGGACAAGGTCGGCGTCATCACGCTCAACCGTCCCAAGCAGCTCAATGCGCTGAACGACCAGCTCATGAACGAGCTGGGCGAGGCCCTGAAGGCTTTCGATGCCGACGAGAAGATCGGCTGCGTCATCCTCACCGGCAGCGAAAAGGCCTTCGCGGCCGGGGCCGACATCGGCGCCATGGCCAAGTACAGCTTCGCCGACACCTACAAGGGCGACTACATCACCCGCAACTGGGAATCCATCCGCTCCATCCGCAAGCCCGTGATCGCGGCCGTGAGCGGCTTCGCCCTGGGCGGCGGCTGCGAGCTGGCGATGATGTGCGACTTCATCATCGCGGCCGACAACGCGAAATTCGGCCAGCCCGAGATCAAGCTCGGCGTGATCCCCGGCGCGGGCGGCACGCAGCGCCTGCCGCGCGCCGTGGGCAAGTCCAAGGCCATGGACATGGCGCTCACGGGCCGCATGATGGATGCATCGGAAGCCGAGCGCGCCGGGCTGGTCAGCCGCGTCGTGCCCTACGACAAGCTCATGGACGAAGCGCTGGGCGCGGCCATCGTCATCGCCGGTTTCTCGCAGATCGCCGTCATGGCGGCCAAGGAGTCGGTCAACCGCGCCTTCGAAGGCACCCTGAGCGACGGCGTGATGTTCGAGCGCCGCCTGTTCCACGCGCTGTTCGCCACGCAGGACCAGAAGGAAGGCATGGATGCCTTCATGAACAAGCGCCCCGCGAACTTTACGCACCAGTGATTTCTGTTCTATAATGCGCGGCTTCGGTGGTATAGCTCAGTTGGTTAGAGCGCAGCATTCATAATGCTGATGTCCCAGGTTCAAGTCCCGGTACCACCACCACCTGCCAACCCACAGTGCCCGCGCACTGTGGGTTTTTTCTTTGGCGGCGGTGCATCAAAAATCATAGCTTGCTGCGCTTTCTCCATAAGTATTTCAGATGAAAAACCATCTGAAAACCAGTTAAATCAAGCGCCAGCAGCTATCTTTTTTGATACACCTGAGCATGCGCCCCGCTTTTAGAATCACCGCTTCAGCCCCTGGATGTAAACCATGAACCGCTGCCCCACCACGCCCTCCTCCTTCACACGCGCCCTGCTGGCCGGCCTGGCCTGCGCCTGGCTGGGCGCCGCGCTGCCCACCGCCGCCCAGGTCCCGGCCGGCCTGGGGGGCGTGCGCACCTTCCCCGACGCGGCGCTGCGCGGCGTGCTGACCCTCAACACGGCGTCCGAGGCCACGCTCAACGGCCGCGCCATCCGCCTGGCGCCGGGCCTGCGGCTGCTGAGCCCGCAGAACACGCTGGTCATGGTGCACAGCGTGCTCGGCCAGAGCTACAAGGTGAACTACGTCATCGAGGCCAGCACGGGCATGCTGCTCACGGCCTGGATCCTGACCGAGAACGAGGCCGCGCAGCCCCGCAAGGGCAGTGACACGGTGCAGTTCAACTTCCGCACCGAATCGGGCGCCAAGTAGGCCGCCTGCCCGAATGCCCGCGGCGCGCCGGAGCGAGCGCGCCGCCTGCCGTTTCCATTTTTGTTTTTTGTTTGCGCCCCCGACCAGAGAGCCCGCCATGGCCAAGAAAGTCTTCATCAAAACCTTCGGCTGCCAGATGAACGAGTACGACTCGGACAAGATGGCCGACGTGCTGAACGCCGCCCAGGGCTACGAGCCCACGCAGAATGTCGACGAGGCCGACCTGATCCTGTTCAACACCTGCTCCGTGCGCGAGAAGGCGCAAGAGAAAGTGTTCAGCGACCTGGGCCGCATCAAGCACCTGAAGGCGCGCGGCGTGAAGATCGGCGTGGGCGGCTGCGTGGCCAGCCAGGAGGGCGCGGAGATCATCAAGCGCGCGCCCTACGTGGACGTGGTCTTCGGCCCCCAGACCCTGCACCGCCTGCCCGAGCTGCTGACCCAGCGCGAGCGGCAGGACCGCCCGCAGGTGGACATCAGCTTCCCCGAGATCGAGAAGTTCGACCACCTGCCGCCCGCCCGCGTCGAGGGCGCCAGCGCCTTCGTCTCCATCATGGAAGGCTGCTCCAAATATTGCAGCTACTGCGTGGTGCCCTACACGCGCGGCGAAGAGGTGAGCCGCCCCTTCGACGACGTGCTGGTGGAAGTGGCGGGCCTGGCGGACCAGGGCGTGAAGGAGGTCACGCTGCTGGGCCAGAACGTGAATGCCTACCTGGGCAAGATGGGCGGCACGGCCGAGGTGGCCGACTTCGCGCTGCTGCTCGAATACGTGGCGGACATCCCCGGCATCGAACGCATCCGCTACACCACCAGCCACCCCAACGAGTTCACGCCCCGGCTGATCGAGGCCTACGCGAAGCTCCCCAAGCTCGCGAGCCACCTGCACCTGCCCGTGCAGCACGGCAGCGACCGCATCCTGATGGCGATGAAGCGCGGCTACACGGCCATGGAATACAAGAGCACCATCCGCAAGCTGCGCGCCATCCGGCCCGACCTAGCGATGAGCAGCGACTTCATCGTGGGCTTCCCCGGCGAGACCGAGGACGACTTCAACAAGATGATGAAGCTCATCGACGACGTGCACTTCGACAACTCTTTTAGCTTCATCTTCAGCCCCCGCCCCGGCACGCCCGCCGCGGGCCTGCACGACGACACGCCGCACGACGTGAAGCTGCGCCGCCTGCAGCACCTGCAATCCGTCATCAACGCCAACATCCAGTCCATCAGCCAGAGCCGCGTGGGCACGGTGCAGCGCATCCTGGTGGAAGGCGCGTCCAAGCGCGATGCGGACGAGCTGATGGGCCGCACCGAATGCAACCGCGTGGTCAACTTCGCGGGCCAGCCCCGGCTCATCGGGCAGATGGTCGATGTGACGATTACCGAGGCCAAGGCGTACACGCTGCGGGGGGAAGTCCTTACGCACGAAACCGCCGCGCTGGCGGCATGAGATGCCCACAGAAAGCAGCAGCTCCCCGCTGAACAGCTTTTCCTTCCAGCAGTTGCTGCTGCTGGCGTTCCTGCTCATCGCCGGGCTGCTGGGCGTGAGCTCGCTGCGGGCGCTCTACACGCTGGAGCAGCTCATGGTGCAAAGCCGCCACGGCGCCGCCCAGGCCACCGCGCTCAACACCGCCGCGCAAGCGCTCAACCAGCGCGGCCAGGCGCTGGAGCGCGCGGCCCGGCAGTCGCTGGTGCTGCGCGACGCGACGCTGCGCCGCAGCTTCGACGACATGTCGGTCGAGGCGCTGGACATTCTCGGCCAGCTGCAACACAGCGGCCTGCCCGACGCGCAGGCGGCCCAGTGGCGCAAGCACCTCGACGCCGTCCACGCCCTGCTCAATGCCCCGCCGGAACGCGCGCTGGACAACGAGCGCCTGGTGGCGGAGGAGTTCGTCGGCCTGGACGCGCTGCACTCGGCCATCGTGCAGTCGGTGCAGGACATCAACACCCGGCGCAACCAGGAACTGCAGGACCGGGTGGAGGACAGCCGCCGCAACGTCACGCACCAGGTGGTGGGCGTGATCGTGCTGGCCCTGGTGCTCGCGCTGGCGCTGGGCATCTGGCTGGCGCGCCCGTTCAAGCGCCTGGAGGGCACGATCCGGCGGCTCGGCGAGAACCGGCTGGACGAGCCCGTCGCCATCTCGGGCCCGGACGACGTGCGCCGCGTGGGCCAGCAACTCGAATGGCTGCGCCTGCGCCTGCTGGAGCTGGACGCGGACAAGGCACGCTTCCTGCGCCACGTCTCGCACGAGCTCAAGACCCCGCTGGCCGCATTGCGCGAGGGCGTGGCGCTGCTGCAGGACGGCGTGACGGGCGAGCTCAACCCCGGCCAGCGCGAAGTCGCGCAGATCCTGCACCACAACACGCTGGTGCTGCAGAGCGAGATCGAGGCCCTGCTGCGCTTCAACGCCGCCGCCTTCGAGGCGCGGCAGCTCCAGCGGCGCGATACCGACCTGCTGGCGCTGCTGGAGGCCCAGGTGGAGGCCCAGCGCCTGCAATGGCAGGCCCGGGGCCTGCAGGTGCTGGTGGAAGGGCCCGCCGTGACGCTGCAGATCGACCCGGACAAGATCGCCTCGGCCGTCAGCAATCTGCTGTCCAATGCCATCCGCTTTTCACCGAAGGGTGGTACGGTGCGCATGGCCCTCTCGCGCCGCGCCGGCGTGGTGCGCATCGACATCTCGGACCAGGGCCCCGGCGTCGCGCCCGCGGACCGGGACCGCGTGTTCGAGCCCTTCTACCGTGGCGAGCGCCAGCCCCAGGACGCGGTGCGCGGCACGGGCATCGGCCTGTCCATCGTGCAGGAGTACGTCGTCGCCCATGGCGGGCGGGTGCGGCTCGTGGACGATGGCGCCCACTCTCTCTTTCGCATGGAACTGCCGAATGCAGCCTAGCTACTCCACTTCTTCGCGCCAGCGCCTCGCCCTGATCTGCGGCGCGGCGGCCTTCCTGCTGGCGGGCTGCCAGACCCCGCCGCCCCGGCAGGAGGCGCCTCCGCCGCCCCCCGTGGTCATTGCGATCCCCGTTCCCGCGGAAAACGCCGGGGCCGCGCCGCCGCACGAAACGCCGCCGGACCCGGTGATCGAGGTACTGGCCCAGACCGACACCCTTCTGCGCCTGGCGCCCCCGGAACTGGCCAAGGAAATCGCCCGCCTGGGCGAGCGCGAGGACGCGGCGGCCGAAACCCCCTTCCTGCTGGCCATGGCCCTGGCCCAGACGCGCCAGGCCGTGGACACCGCCCGCGCCCTGGGGCTGGTGCAGCGCCTGCTGGCCAACAACGCGGCCGCGGCGCAGCCGCTGCACCCGCTGGCGCGCCTGCTGGAAGCGCGGCTGCTGCAGCAGCGCCGGCTCGAAGACCAGCTCGACAAGCAGAACCAGCAGTTGCGCGACCTGCAGCGCCGCAACGACCAGCTCAACGAGCGGCTGGAGGCCGTGCGCGCCATCGAGCGCAGCCTGACCACGCGCCCGCCACCGCCGCCCCCCGCGCCCCCTGCCTCTGCCCCGGGCAACAGCCCGCAGCGGCCCGCGCCCTGACGGACACCGCCATGCCCTCATCCACCGCCCCGCCCAGCGCACCCCGCCCTGCCCCGCCCGCCCGCATCCTGGTGGTGGACGACGACGCCGACATGCTGCGGCTGCTGTCCCTGCGCCTCTCGGCCGCGGGCCATGAGGTGGTGGCCGTGGGATCGGCCGAGGCGGCGCTGGCCCAGCTCGACGTGGCACGCCCCCAGCTCGTGCTCAGCGACGTGCGCCTGCCGGGCCGCGACGGCCTGGCGCTGTTCGACGAAGTGCGGGCGCGGCACCCGTCGCTGCCCGTCATCCTGCTCACCGCGCACGGCACCATCCCCGACGCGGTGGAAGCCACCGCGCGCGGCGTGTTCACCTACCTCACCAAGCCCTACGACGGCAAGGAACTGCTGGAGAAGGTCGGCGAGGCCCTGGCGCTCAGCGCGCCCGTGGCGGCGCACGCGCACGCCAACGAGGCCTGGCGCTCCGAGATCGTGAGCCGCTCCAACCGCATGACCGACCTGCTCGCCGAGGCCCACATGGTGGCCCAATCGGACGCCAGCGTGCTGCTGCTGGGCGACAGCGGCGCGGGCAAGGAACTGCTGGCCCGCGCCATCCACCGCGCCAGCCCCCGTGCATCCCGGCCCTTCGTGGCCGTGAACTGCGGTGCCATTCCCGAGGCGCTGCTCGAATCCGAGCTCTTCGGCCACGTCAAGGGCGCCTTCACCGACGCGGTGAGCAACCACAAGGGCCTGTTCCAGGCGGCCGAAGGCGGCACGCTGCTGCTCGACGAGATCGGCGACATGCCGCCCGCCCTGCAGGTCAAGCTGCTGCGCGTGCTGCAGGAGCGCGCCGTGCGCCCCGTGGGCGCGAGCCAGGCCATCCCCGTGGACGTGCGCATCATCTCGGCCACGCACCGCGACCTGGAAGCTGCCATGGCCACCGCCCAGTTCCGCGAGGACCTGTACTACCGCCTCAACGTGGTCACGCTGGCGCTGCCCACGCTGGCCGAGCGGCGCGAGGACATCGCCCTGCTGGCCAACCACTTCCTCGACCGGCTCGCGCGCAAGTACGACAAGCGCCTGTCGGGCTTCGCGCCCGAGGCGCTCAAGGCGCTGACCCTGGCCGCCTGGCCGGGTAACGTGCGCCAGCTCTACAACGTGGTGGAGCAGGTGTGCGCCCTGTCCACCACGCCCCTGGTGCCCCTGACCCTGGTGCAGCGCGCGCTGCGCACGCCCTCGGCCCAGGTGCTCAGCCTCAGCGAGGCGCGCCAGCGCTTCGAGCGCGACTACCTGGTGGGCCTGCTCAAGATGACCGACGGCAACGTGGCCGACGCCGCGCGGCTGGCCCAGCGCAACCGCACGGAGTTTTACCGGCTGCTGCAAAAGCACGCGCTGACGCCGGGGAATTTCAAGAACGATGGCGGCAACGGCGACGATGTCGCTGAAGAGCGACAAGAATAAGCCATTGATTTGATTGAGTTTTCTTCCTTCATTGCGCTGCAGCGTCGCCGGGTGGCGACAAAAGACCGCGTTGGAAGCCCGAATTCGGCACCTGCACATTCGCTTACATGCAATCGGACTTCTAAGCCGTTGATCTAAAACGGTTTTCCCAGGCTGGCACAGGGTTTGCCCTGGTGCTGGCATGCACCCCGTTTTTTCCTTCTCTCCGCGCGCCGCGCGCCGGGCCGCGTGGCCGGCGCTGGCGCTCGCGGCCACGCTGCTGGCCGGCACCGCGCAAGCGCAGCAGGGCTTCGACTTCGAAAGCGTGACGAGGCTGGCCCGCGAGCGCGCCAGCCAGCCCTATCGCGCCGCAAGCGACAAGCTGCCGGCCGACCTTGCCAAGCTCGACTACGACGGCGTGCGCGACATCCGCTGGCGCCCCGAGCGCGCCCTGTGGCGCGCCGACAAGCGGCCGTTCGAGGCCATGTTCTTCCACCTCGGCCTGTACCAGACCGAGCCGGTGCTGATCAACGAGGTCACGCCCCAGGGCGTGCGCCACGTGCGCTACGACCGGGCCGACTTCGACTACGGCAAGAACAAGGTGCGCCCCCAGGACTGGGGCGACCTGGGCTTCGCGGGCTTTCGCCTGCACAACCACCTGAACTCCGCCGACTACAAGGACGAGCTGGTCGTCTTCCAGGGCGCGAGCTATTTCCGCGCGCTGGGCCAAGGCCAGCAGTACGGCCTGTCGGCGCGGGGGCTGGCCATCGACACCGTGGGCGGCAGCGGCGAGGAGTTTCCCCGCTTCACCGAGTTCTGGCTGGTCCGCCCCGAGCCCGGTGCCACGCAGGCCACGGTCTATGCGCTCATGGATTCGCCGCGCGCCACCGGCGCCTACCGATTCGACATCACGCCCGGCCCGCAGACCACCACCACGGTGAAGAGCCGCGTCTTCCTGCGCAGCACCGGCAAGCCCGTCGCCACGCTGGGCATCGCGCCGCTGACCAGCATGTTCTTCTTCGGCGAGAACCAGCCGCGCAAGGAGGACTTCCGCCCCGAGGTGCACGACTCCGACGGCCTGATGGTCGCCACCGGCGAGGGCGAATGGCTCTGGCGCCCGCTGCAGAACCCCCAGCAGACGCTGGTCACCTCGTTCGCCACGAAGAACCCCAAGGGCTTCGGCCTGATGCAGCGCGACCGCCAGTGGTCCAGCTACGAGGACGTGGAGGCCCGCTACGAGCGCCGCCCCAGCGCCTGGGTGCGCCCGCTGCACGACTGGGGCGCCGGCCGCGTGGAACTGGTGCAGCTCCACACCCCCGACGAGACGCACGACAACATCGTCGCCTACTGGGTGCCCGCCCAACTGCCGCCCCCGGGCCAGCCGCTGGAGTTCGCCTACGAACTGAGCTGGCAGGGCGACGAACAGCAGCGCCCGCCCGGCGCCTGGGCCGTGCAGTCGCGCCGCGGCATGGGCTACATGAAGCAAGACACGGCCGCCCTGCGCCAGCAGGTGCAGTACGTGGTCGATTTCGACGGCCCGGCCCTCAAGGCCCTGCCCCCGGATGCCGCCGTGAAGGCGGTGGTGAGCAGCGACGCAGACAGCAAGGGCGGGGGCCGCGTGCTCGAAAGCAATGCCTACCGCAACCCCGCCACGGGCCAGTGGCGCATGACCGTGCGCCTGCAGCGCGCACAGGCCGGACGCCCGGTCGAGCTGCGCGCTTTTCTCCAACACGACAACCACGCTGTGAGTGAAACATGGACGCACATCATTCTTCCCGAGTAAGCCCCGTGGAGCGCAACGCACCGCGTGCCGAGCGCCATCCCAATTCGGTGACGGCGCCGCCCCTGAACCGGGGCTCCATGGTGCCCGTGCCCTGGCGCGGGTTCTGGAACAGCCTGGGCACGGCAGCGCTGCTGCGCCTGACGGGCCGCACCGCCACGCCCGCCTCGCCGCCGGGCCTGCCCGCCGAGCCCTGGCAGGGCGCCGCGCGGCGGCGGCGCTGGACCTTCGCCCTGCTGACCGTGCTGACCACGACCCTCGCCAGCGTCCTGTTCGCGGGCGTTCAGCCCGACTACGGGAACGCCTGGCTGGGCACCGGCCAGATCGCGCTGTTCGCGCTGCTGTCGGCCTGGGTGGTCACCGGCTTTCTCACCGGGCTGATGGGCTTCTGGGTGATGCTGCGCGGCGACCGGCATGCGCTGTCGGTGCGCAGCGTGACGGAGCATGAACTTTCGCCCGACGCGCGCACCGCCATCATCATGCCGATCTGCAACGAGGACGTGGCCACCGTGTTCGCCGGCCTGCGCGCCACCTGCGAATCGGTGGCGGCCACGGGCCACGGCGCCACGTTCGACGTGTTCGTGCTGTCCGACAGCTACGACCCCGCCATTGCCCGTGCCGAGCGCGCCGCGTGGGAAGAGCTGCGCGGCGCCCTGGTGCAGAACGCCCAGCAGCCCCAGGTGCAGGTGTACTACCGCCTGCGCACGCGCCGCACGCACCGCAAGGCCGGCAACGTGGCCGACTTCTGCCGCCGCTGGGGCAAGGACTACCGCTACATGGTGGTGCTGGACGCCGACAGCGTGATGAGCGGCGCCTGCATCGTCTCCATGGCCAAGCTCATGGAAGCCAACCCCAGCGCCGGCATCATCCAGACCGCCACACAGGCCATCGGCCACGTCACGCTGCACGCGCGCGCGCAACAGTTCGCCTCGCGCGTCACGGGCCGCCTGTTCACCCTGGGCATGCAGTACTGGCAGCTCGGCGAATCGCATTACTGGGGGCACAACGCCATCATCCGCGTGGCGCCCTTCATGCAGCACTGCGCGCTCGCGCCCATTCCAGGCAAAGGGGGCCTGGCGGGCGGCATCATGAGCCACGACTTCGTGGAAGCCGCCCTGATGCGCCGCGCGGGCTACCACGTGTGGCTGGTGTCCGACCTCGTCGGCAGCTACGAGCAGCAGCCGCCCGACCTGCTGGCCGAGCTGCAGCGCGACCGCCGCTGGTGCCAGGGCAACCTGCAGAACGCGCGGCTCATGGCCGAGCCCGGCATCCACCCCGTGCACCGCTCGATGTTCGTGACCGGCGCCATGGCCTACCTGTCCGCGCCGCTGTGGCTGGCCTTCCTCACGCTGGGCACGGCGCTGTGGCTGTCGGGCGCGCGGCTGGTAGCCGACTGGCACATCCTGCCGACCGAGCTGCTGGCGCTGTGGGGCTGGACGCTGTGTATGCTTTTCCTGCCCCGTGTGCTCGGCGTGGCCGCCGTCTTCATGCGCCGCGAGCAGAAGGAATACGGCGGCACCCTCAGCCTGCTCCAGAGCGCCGCGCTCGAAAGCGTGCTGGCCGTGCTGCAGGCGCCCATCCGCATGCTGGCGCACTCGCTGTTCGTGCTGATCGCGCTCACCGGCCTGAAGCTGGAATGGAAGTCGCCACCGCGCGAAGCCCAGGCCGTGCCCTGGCGCCACGCCCTGCGCCAGCTCGCGCCCATGAGCCTGGTGATCGCGCTGCTGGCCCTGGGCGTGGCGCTGATCGACAGCAGCGCCCTGCTCTGGCTCATGCCCGTGGGCCTGCCGCTGGCGCTGGCCGTGCCGCTGGCCGTGCTCACGAGCCGCATCGACCTGGGCAGGACGCTCCGCGCGCGGCGCCTGCTGCTGATTCCCGAGGAGTCGTGGTCGCCTCCCGTGCTGCGCCGCGCATGGCTGCACGCGAGCCGGCTGGCCCGGCCCGCACTGCACGCCGCATGACGTGCCCCTGGCACTCGCCACGGAAAAGCCGGTGCACGCACCGGCTTTTTTGATGGTCCGCCGCCTGCGCGCGCGGTGCGGCCGGGCTCTCCCTTAGGATACGCAGCCTCCAGAACAACACGGCGGCTCTCCAGGCCCCCCCTGCGCGCAGCGCCTTGCCGGCGCGCACCTCTTTTACCGATGTCCCTGCTTCCTTCTCCCACCTCCCCCACGCGGCGCTCGCTCGGCGCCGCGTTGGTCTCCGCAGCCCTGGTTCTGGCGGGCTGCGCCACGACCACCCCGAAGACGGCCGCGCCCACGCCGGCGCCCGCGCCGGCACCGGCGGCACAGCCGGCCCCGCCCCCGGAACCGCCGGGCCGCGTCATTTTCCTGGGCTTTGCACTGGACTCGCAGGCCAAGGCCTTCCGCAACGACGTGCTGCTGGCCGAGAAGTGGATGAGCGGCATCGACCCCAACGCCCTGCGGATCAAGCTGGCCAACCCCGCCAGCGGCCAGCCCGCCGACTGGCCCCAGGCCACGGTGGAAAATTTCACGCTGGTGATGGCCAAGACGGCCGAGGTGGCGCGCCCGCGGGACCGCGTGCTGCTCTTCGTCTCGGGCCACAGCAACCCCGGCGTGCTCAACATTACCGTGGACGGCAAGCACCGCCATCCGCTCACGCCGCAGATCCTGGGCGACGCGCTCGCTCCGCTGGCCGCGAAGCAGGTGCCCACGCTGGTGGTGATTTCCGCCTGCTACAGCGGCGCCTTCGTGGAGCCGTTGAAAGCCCCCCAGCGCGTGGTGCTGACGGCCACGGATGCACGCCGCGCCGCCTTCCGCTGCCGGTACGACGGCGACCACACGCCGTTCGCGCAGGCTCTGTTCGGGCAGGACGGCGGCGCGGACCTGCCGGTCACGGCGTGGATGGCGCAGGCCCAGAAGGCCGTCGCAGCCCAGGAAAAGCGCCGCAAGCTGCCCCCGTCGCTGCCGCAGATCTTCGTCGGCGCCGAGGCCCAGGCCTGGGCCGGCCAGCCGCTCCGGCATTGGCTGCCGGCGCCATAAAAAGAAAAACCGGCACTGCGCCGGTTTCTTTTTTTATGCTCATCTTTGGATAGCTGCCAGCGTTTGCCCAGCAAGCGCTGGAGGCCAAAAAAGGCTTGGAATCTCAGAACGGCATCTTGGGCATGCCGCCACCGCCCAGGCCCTTCATGCCGCCCATCTTCTTCATCATCTTCATCAGGCCGCCGCCCTTCATCTTCTTCATCATGCCCTGCATCTGCTCGAATTCCTTGAGCAGGCGGTTCACTTCCTGCACGTGCACGCCCGCACCGCCCGCGATGCGCTTCTTGCGGGTGGCCTTGATGAGTTCGGGCTTGCGGCGCTCTAGCGGCGTCATGCTCTGGATGATGCCCTCCTTGCGGCGGATGTCCTTCTCGGCCTTGTCCATGTCCACCTGGCCGGCCTTGGCGGTGAGCTGCGAGGGCAGCTTGTCCATGAGGCTGGAGAGGCCGCCCATCTGCTTCATCTGCTGGATCTGTGCCAGGAAGTCGTTCAGGTCGAACCCGTCCCCGCTCTTGACCTTGGCGGCGAGCTTCTGCGCGGCCTCCATGTCCACGCCGGCCGTGACCTGCTCCACCAGCGCCACGATGTCGCCCATGCCCAGGATGCGGCCCGCATGGCGCTCGGCGTCGAAGACTTCCAGGCCGTCGAGCTTCTCGGACACGCCCGCGAACTTGATCGGCGCGCCCGTGACCTGCCGCACCGACAGCGCCGCACCGCCGCGCGAGTCGCCGTCCAGCTTGGTCAGCACGATGCCGGTCAGGGGCAGTGCCTCCTTGAAGGCCTTGGCGGTGTTCACCGCGTCCTGGCCCTGCATGGCATCGACCACGAACAGGGTCTCGACCGGGTTCAGCACCGCGTGCAGGTCCTTGATTTCCTGCATCAACACGTCGTCGATGGCCAGGCGGCCGGCGGTGTCGACCAGCAGCACGTCGAAGAAGTGCTTTTTGGCGTAGTCGAGCGCGGCCAGGGCGATGTCGCGCGGCTTCTGGTCGGGCGTGCTCGGGAACCACTCGGCGCCCGCCTGCTTCGTCACCGTCTTGAGCTGCTCGATGGCGGCGGGCCGGTACACGTCGCCTGACACCGTGAGCACCTTCTTCTTGCGCTTTTCGATCAGGTGCCTGGCCAGCTTGGCCGTGGTGGTGGTCTTGCCCGCGCCCTGCAGGCCGGCCATCAGGATGATGGCCGGCGGCTGCGCGGCCAGGTTGATGTCGGCCACGCCCTCGCCCATGGTGGCGGCCAGTTCCTTGTTGACGATGCCGACCAGCGCCTGACCGGGCTTGAGCGAGCCCAGCACGTCCTGCCCCAGGGCCTTTTCCTTGACGCGCGCGATGAAGTCGCGCACCACGGGCAGGGCCACGTCGGCTTCGAGCAGGGCCATGCGCACCTCGCGCAGCATGTCCTGCACGTTGGATTCGGTGATGCGGGCCTGGCCGCGCATCTCCTTGACGAGGCGCGTGAGTTTGTCGGTAAGGGCGGAGGCCATGGGGGAGTTCCGGTGTTGCGCGCGCCAGGGCTCTGGCGGCAGGGCGAAAGGCTAAACTGCGACCCATGATTTTAGCGAGTAGCTCCCCCGTCAGCTGGCTGCTGGCCCTGGCCGCCGCGGTGGCATACGCCGTGCCCGCCGCCGGCGCTGCGCGCCTGGGCGCCGCCGCGGCCCGCAACGCGCTGCTGGTCGCCTGGGTCCTGCACGGGGCCGTGCTGGTCTGGGGCCTGTGGGGCGAGACGCCCCGCTTCGGCTTCGCGCCCGCCCTGTCGATGACGGCCTGGCTGGTGCTCACCGTGTATGCGGTGGAGCGCCAGCTGTTTCCACAGCTGCAGGCCCGGTGGGTCCTGGCGGCGCTGGGTGCGGCGGCCGTGGTGCTGGCGCTGGTCTTCCCGGGCCAGCCGCTGCACGTGGCGGCCTCGGCCTGGCTGCCACTGCACCTGGCCCTGGGCATCGCCTGCTACGGCCTGTTCGGCGCCGCCGTGGTGCATGCCTGGCTCATGACCCGCGCCGAGCGCCACATCCGCCAGGCCGAGGACCCGCACAGCGGAATCCCGCTGCTCACGCTGGAGCGCCTGACCTTCCGCTTCGTCACCGCGGGCTTCATCTTGCTGACCGCCACCTTGCTGGCGGGCTGGCTGTTCGGCGATACGCTGTACGGCCGCGCCTGGCGCTGGGACCACAAGGCCGTGTTCTCGCTGCTGTCCTGGCTGACCTTCGCCACGCTGCTCGTGGGCCGCGCGCGCTTCGGCTGGCGGGGACGCAGCGCCGTGCGCGTGCTCTACGCCGGTTCGGCGCTGCTGCTGCTGGCCTACGTCGGCTCGCGTTTCGTGCTGGAAGTCATCCTGGGCCGCAGCGCATGAAGTACCTGGTCCTGCTGGTCGTCCTGGTGGTCGCCATCGGAATCTGGCGCAGCCGCCGCGCCACGGATGCCGCGCCGCCGCAAGCACCGCAGCCGCCCCGCGCCCTGCCCCAGGACATGCTCGCCTGCGCGCACTGCGGCGTCCACATCCCCCGCTCGGAAGCCCTGGTGCTCGGCAGCCAGGCCTACTGCTGCCCCGAACACCGGCGCCTCGGCCCGGCCTGACGCCATGCAGACGCCACAGCCCGCAGGCAGCAGCTTCGCGCCGACGGTGGACGCGCCGTTCCTGCGCCTGTGGCGCGGCTTCCTGACCGGGCGCGTCATGGTGGCCCTGGCGATGCTGGTGCTGCAAGGGGTGGCCCAGGCCATCAACCAGACTCCGGCGCCCGCCGTGCTGGCGGTGTGCGCGGCCTATCTGGCGGCCGCGACCCTGCTGCGGGTGCTGGCCCGGCACGCCCCGCCCTCGCCGGGAGCCGGCGCGCAATGGCTGCCCTCGGTCGGCGTGGACCTGGCCGCCATCTGCGCCCTGCAACTGCTGCAGGCGGGCACCATGAGCTTCACGCCCCTGTTCGGCCTGCCGATCCTGATGGCAGCCGTGCTCGGAACCCTGACCCTGGCGCTGGGCACCACAGCCGCCGTCACGCTGCTGCTGCTGGGCTGGGCCTGGTGGCAGGGCTCGGGCGTCACGGGCGACGACGCGCCCCGCTACCTGCAAAGCGCGCTGACGGGCACCGGCTACTTCATCGTGAGCTACCTGGTGCACCAGCTGGCCTCCCGGCTGGCGCGCGAGCAGGAAGTAGCGCAGCAGAGCCGGATCGCGGCGCGGGTGCAGACCCAGGTGAGCGCCCTGGTCATCCAGAACCTGACCGACGGCGTGCTGGTGGTGGACGAGAACGATGCCGTGCGCATCGCCAACCCGGCAGGCCTGCAATTGCTCGGAGGCGCCACCGCGCCCGAGCTGCCGTTCACCCTGGCAGCCGACTCGCCCTGGAGCCCGCTGATCATCCTGGCGCGGCGCACCTTCCGCCAGGAGCAGCCGCAAACTGCCGACGTGGACCTGCTGCACCCGGGGCAAAGCCCCACGGGCCTGCACGTGCGCACCTGGCTCACGTCCACGCGCGAGGCCGCGCGCGAGGCCCAGACCGAGCGCCTGTGCGTGATGTTCCTGCACGACCTGCGCGAGATGGAGGCCCGGCTGCGCACCGAGAAGCTCGCGGCCATGGGCCGCATGTCCGCCGCCGTGGCGCACGAGATCCGCAACCCGCTGGCCGCCATCGTGCAGGCCAATGCCCTGCTCGAAGAAGACCTGCACGACCCCGCCCAGAAACGGCTGGCGCACATGGTGCAGCAGAACGCCGACCGCCTGGCGCGCATCGCCGAGGAGGTGCTGGACATCGCCCGCGTGCAGCACCAGATCAGCCACGCGCCCGCCTCCACGCTGCCGCTGAACGAGACCGTGGCGCAGATCTGGAACGACTGGCAGGCCCAGGACCCGGCGCGGCGCCGGGCGGTGGTGGCGCTGGGCGCGGGCGCCGCGCAGGTGGAGTTCGACGCGGAGCACCTGCGCCGCGTGCTGGTCAACCTGCTGGACAACGCGCTGCGCTACATGGGCCCGGAACCCGATTCGCTCGCGGTGGTCACGCGCACCGCACCTTCGGGCCAGGTCAGCCTGCAGGTGTGGAGCGATGGCGCGCCCATGGACAAGTCGGTGGAACGCCATTTGTTCGAGCCCTTCTTCTCGTCCGAAAGCCGCTCCAGCGGCCTGGGCCTCTACATCTGCCGGGAGCTGTGCCAGCGCCACGGGGCGTCCATCAACTACCAGCGCCTGAACCGCAGCACTGCGCGCGGCGAAACCGGCGGGAACGCCTTTACCGTTGGATTCCGCCGCACCACGCGCCCCAGCGAAGCCGCCACGCTGTTCGACACCATCGTGGTATGACCATGAGCACATCCTCTTCTTCCATCCCCGCATCCATCCTCGTCGTGGACGACGAGCCCGACCTGCGCACCCTGTACGAACTCACGCTGCTGCGCGAGGGCTACCGCGTGGAGACCGCCTCCAGCGTGCAGGAGGCGCGCGAGCAGCTCAAGGTCCACCGCTTCGACGCCGTCATCACCGACATGCGCCTGCCCGACGGCTTCGGCATGGAGCTGCTGCAGGACCTGCGCGACCAGCAGCGCCGCGAGCGCTGCGTGGTCATGACGGCCTACGGCTCGGCCGAAAACGCCGTCGAGGCCCTGCGCTCCGGCGCCTTCGACTACCTGACCAAGCCGGTGGACCTGAAGCAGTTCCGCTCGGTCGTGGCCTCGGCCGTGCAGGGCACGGGCGGGGTGCCCGCGCCGCGCACCGCCCGCAGCGGCGCGGGCGGCGGACGCTCCGTCGATGCGCCCGCCGCCGCCAGCACGGCGCTGGACCGGCTGGTGGGCGCATCCGAGGCCATCCGCACCGTCAAGCAGCGCGTGGCCAAGGTGGCGCGCGGCATGGCGCCCGTGCTGATCCACGGTGAATCGGGCACCGGCAAGGAACTCGTAGCCCAGGCCCTGCACGCCAGCAGCCAGCGCGCCGACGGCCCGCTGGTGGCGGTGAACTGCGGCGCCATTCCCGAGAACCTGCTCGAAGCCGAATTCTTCGGCGCGCGCAAGGGCTCCTACACCGGCGCATCGCAGGACCGCGACGGCTACTTCCAGGCCGCGCGCGGCGGCACGCTGTTCCTCGACGAGATCGGCGACCTGCCGCTGGCCATGCAGTCCAAGCTCCTGCGCGCCATCCAGGAACGCAGCGTCCGCCCGCTGGGCTCCACGCAAGAAGAAACGGTGGACGTGCGCATCGTCAGCGCCACCCACCGCGACCTGGCCGCCGACGTGCAGGCGGGCCGCTTCCGCCAGGACCTGTACTACCGGCTCAACGTGATCGAGATCGTGATCCCGCCGCTGCGCGAGCGGCGCGAGGACCTGCCCGCGTTGTGCCAGGCGCTGCTGTCGCGCATCGCACAAGAGTCCGGCATGCCCGTGCCCGCGCTCACCGGAGAGGCCCTGCAAGCGATCGCTGCCCACCCGCTGACGGGCAATGTGCGGGAGCTGGAGAATCTGCTGCACCGGGCCGTCGCGCTCAGCGACGGCGAGGAACTCCATGTGGACCCGCCAGCAGGCGTGCCCGAGCCCGCGCCGCCCCTTGTCCAGCCCACAACACCCGCTGAGCCGCTGGCGCCCGCAGCCCTGCCGTCCCTGGGCAGCACCGTGCCCCTGCCCAGCGACCTGCAGGCCTGGCTTGACCAGCAGGAGCGCGACATCCTGGTGCGCGCGCTGCGCGAAGCCGGCTACAACCGCACGGCCACCGCCGCCCGACTGGGCATCAGCCTGCGCCAGATACGCTACCGCATCGCCCGGCTGAACATCTCCATGCCCAACGACCAGGAAGCGCATGACGACATCGGCTGAGGCGGCCTCGCCCTGGCAAGGCGGCTGGCACCGCGCAGCCCAGCGGCTGGAGTCCCCGAACCACGGCGAGCGCCCGGCGGACGCGGCCATCGACCTCATTGTGGTGCATTCGATCAGCCTGCCGCCCGGCGAATACGGCACCGGCGCGGTGCAGCAACTGTTCACCAACACCCTGGACTGGGATGCGCATCCCTACTTTCAGAGTATTCGCGGCCTGCAGGTGTCCTCGCATTTCTTCATTGCCCGCACCGGCGCGCTCTGGCAGTTCGTGGACTGCGGCCGGCGGGCCTGGCATGCGGGCCGCTCCAGCTACCGCGGGCGCGGCGAGTGCAACGACGATTCCATCGGCATCGAGCTCGAAGGGCTGGAGGGCCTGCCTTTCGAGCCCGCGCAGTACGACACGCTGGCCGCGCTCAGCCAGGACATCGCCCAGCGCTACCCCATCGCGCACATCGCGGGGCACGAGCACATCGCCCCCGGGCGCAAGCAGGACCCCGGCCCGGGGTTCGACTGGGCACTGGTGCAGAAGACACTGGGCTGGCCGCTGCAGCGCTTCCCCGAGTCCGTGTTGCCCCACGCACCCTCCGCGCGCTGAGCACGCCGCCGCATCCGACGAAATTTTCTTTGTGCATCCGCACATCGCTCCATCTCCAAGCGCCATGCGGCCTCGCGACGGAAACGCCCTGCAAACGCCTGCCACTGCGTGAATCCTGACCCGGTTTGCTGATGTGCCAACGGCTTGCGCGGCGCCCGCCCGCGAGGTCTCGGCACGCCGAACACATGTTGTTTCGTTTTTCCGGGACATGGATGGCGGTACACTACCGGTAGTGTCTTGAACACACCGGACACACCATATATAGTGTGCGCAGGACAAAAGCCTCGCGCACCACCACTCCAGCGCGGCGGCACTCCCAGCCGAGCATCACACCCGAGAACAGCCCATAGAAGAGGACACCCATGCAAGCTGCTTTGAACACGCCTTCCCCTGCCCACGCCGTTGCCACGGATGCCCCGGCATCCCAGAGCGCACCGGCCGCCACCCACGCGCTCGCGCACTACCAGATCATCCGTCGCAACGGCGCGGTGGTGCCCTTCGAGCCGCAGAAGATCGCGGTGGCCATGATGAAGGCGTTTCTCGCAGTGCATGGCACGCAGGGCGCGGCGTCCGCCAGCGTGCGCGAGGTGGTGGACACGCTGACGCAGAACGTGACCCGCGCCCTGGTGCGATCGCGCCCCGGCGGCGGCACCTTCCACATCGAAGACGTGCAGGACCAGGTGGAGCTGGGCCTGATGCGCGGCGGCCATCATGAGATCGCCCGCGCCTACGTGCTGTACCGCGAACGCCGCACCCAGGAGCGCGCACGCCAGACCGAGCAGCAGGCCCCGGCCACCGCAGCCCCGCTGTTGCACGTGCTGGACGGCAATGCCCGTGTGGCCCTGGACCTCAACCGGCTGCAGGCCCTGATCGAGTCCGCCTGCGTGAACCTGGGCGCCGACGTGAAGGCCGAGCCCATCGTGGCCGAAACCATGCGCAACCTGTACGACGGCGTGCCCATGGACGAGGTGTACAAGGCCTCCATCCTGGCCGCGCGCACGCTGATCGAGAAAGACCCCGACTACACCTACGCCACGGCCCGCCTGCTGCTGCACACCATCGTGCGCGAGATCCTGGGCCGCGAGGTCACGCAGGCCGAAATGGGCCAGGCCTACGTGGACTACTTCCCCCAATTCATCAAGAAGGGCGTGGACAACGAGCTGCTGGACGAGCGCCTGCTGCAGTACGACCTGGCCCGCCTGGGCAGCGCGCTCAAGGCCGAGCGCGACCTGAAGTTCGACTACCTGGGCCTGCAGACCCTGTACGACCGCTACTTCCTGCACGTCAAGAAGACCCGCATCGAATTGCCCCAGGCCTTCTTCATGCGCGTGGCCATGGGCCTGGCGCTCAACGAGGTGGACCGCGAGGCGCGCGCCATCGAGTTCTATGAAGTCCTGTCCTCCTTCGACTTCATGTCCAGCACGCCCACGCTGTTCAATAGCGGCACGTTGCGCTCGCAACTGTCTAGCTGCTACCTGACCACGGTGCCCGACGACCTGGACGGCATCTACGAGTCGATCAAGGAAAACGCCCTGCTGTCCAAGTTCGCGGGCGGCCTGGGCAACGACTGGACCCGCGTACGCGCCCTGGGCAGCCACATCAAGGGCACCAACGGCGAATCGCAGGGCGTGGTGCCCTTCCTGAAGGTGGTCAACGACACGGCCGTGGCCGTGAACCAGGGCGGCAAGCGCAAGGGCGCCGTCTGCACGTATCTGGAAACCTGGCACCTGGACATCGAAGAGTTCCTGGAGCTGCGCAAGAACACCGGCGACGA
>Ga0222424_100333_pt1 | contig 31820 bp, 29 predicted proteins | sample 2B2ome_FD_182468 | JGI IMG/M metagenome (GOLD analysis project Ga0222424, IMG submission 182468) | Enriched microbial communities from leaf-cutter ant dump, University of Wisconsin, Madison, United States - 2B200A (version 2) | ecosystem: Environmental > Terrestrial > Nest > Insects nest > Nest... | reverse complement strand
CAGCACCAGCGAAGGCCTGGGCGACTGGGACATCAGCCGCGACGCGCCCTACTTCGGCATCGAGATCCCCGACGCGCCCGGCAAGTACTTCTACGTGTGGCTGGACGCGCCCGTGGGCTACCTCGCCTCGCTCAAGAACCTGCTCGAAAAGCGCGGCGAGAACTACGACGCCTACATGGCCGACCCGGCGCTGGAGCAGTACCACTTCATCGGCAAGGACATCGTGACCTTCCACACGCTGTTCTGGCCCGCGATGCTGCATTTTTCCGGCCGCAAGACGCCCGACAACGTGTTCGTGCACGGCTTCCTCACCGTGAACAACGGCGAAAAGATGAGCAAGAGCCGCGGCACCGGCCTGGACCCGCTCAAGTACCTCAAGCTCGGCATGAACGCCGAATGGCTGCGCTACTACCTGGCCGCCAAGCTGTCGGCGCGCAATGAAGACATCGACTTCAACGCCGACGACTTCATGCTGCGCGTGAACAGCGACCTGATCGGCAAGTACGTCAACATCGCGTCGCGCGCGGCGGGCTTCCTGACCAAGCGCTTCGGCGGCCAGCTCACCAGCGACTTCGGCGCCACGGGTGGCGCCCTGCTGGCCGAGGTGCGCGGCGCCAGCAACGCCATCGCCCAGATGTACGAGGCGCGCGAATACAGCAAGGCCACGCGCGAGATCATGCTGCTGGCCGACAAGGTGAACGCCTACGTGGACCAGAACAAGCCCTGGGACCTGGCCAAGGACGCCGCCAACAACGCGGCGCTGCACCAGGTCTGCTCGGTGCTGGTCAACGCCTTCGCCGCCCTCACGCGCTACCTCGCGCCCGTGCTGCCCGGCCTGGCCGGCGCGGTGCAGGCCTTTGCCGGCGTGGACATGCAGCGCTGGAACGCGGCGGGCGACGTGCAGGCCATCCAGCCCTACCAGCACCTGATGCAGCGCGTGGCGCCCGAGCAGCTCGAAGCGCTTTTCGAGCCCCCAGCCCAGGCAGCGCCTGCGCCAGCAGCTACCGAAACCGTAGCAGCGCCGGGCGGGGAAGAACTGGCGCCCACCATCACCATCGACGACTTCGCCAAGGTGGACCTGCGCATCGCGCTGATCGTGAACTGCGAGCCGGTGGAAGGCTCCACCAAGCTGCTGCGCCTGACGCTGGACGTGGGCGAGGGGCGCACGCGCAACGTCTTCTCGGGCATCGCCAGCGCCTACAAGCCGGAAGACCTGGTGGGCAAGCACACGGTGATGGTGGCCAACCTCGCGCCGCGCAAGATGAAGTTCGGCGTGTCCGAAGGCATGGTGCTGGCCGCGAGCCACGGCGACGAGAAGGCGCAGCCCGGCATTTACGTGCTGGAGCCCTGGCCGGGCGCGCAGCCGGGCATGCGCGTACGCTGATTTTCAAAGCTTTCGCACATGCCCATCTACCGCTGCAACAAATGCGGCTTCGTTAGTGAAGACACGCAGACCCCCATCAACACCCAGGCCGCATGCGGGCGCTGCGGCAATCCCAGCACCGTGTATGGCACGGTGTACTACGTGGAAGAGCTGGTCAAGCGCCTGGCGGCTACCGCCCGCGAGCTGCAGGCGCTGAAAGCCGCCGCTGCCGCCGAGGCCGAGCCGCCTGCCACCGAGCCCGTGCTATCACCCCCAGGCGCCTTGAACAGCGCCGAGCAGCACGCGCCCCTGCTGCAATGGTTTGCCGCGCGCAAGATCGAGGCGCAGTTCGACTACGCCGCCGTGGACACCAGCGGCTTCTTCGACGACGCCGCCGTGCGGCTGGGAGACAACTACGCGCTGTTTGGCGAACTGATTGATCGCGTGCGCTTTGCCTACCGCAAGAGCCACACCTGGGTGAACCTGGAGCTGGCCAATCTGGCGCAAAAAGAAGCGCAGGCCATCAACCAGCTGTGCCGCAACCTGTACGAGCACACTTTTTTTGCACGCTACCACTACCAAAAGCCCGAAAAGATCGTGCGCCTGACCCTGCAGACCGCGCCCGCCGTGCGCCAGTTCTTCGACGGCGGCTGGCTGGAGTGGTATGCGCTGATGGCCCTGCTGGACCACGCGCGCGAGCGGGCGGGCAGCTTCTCGTGCGCGCGCGGGGTGAAGGTGGTGTTCCCCAACGAAGACCTGCACGAGCTCGACGTGGTCTGCCTGCCCGCAGGCCAGCCCCCGATCTGCATCGAATGCAAGAGCGGCGAATTCCGCCGCGACATCGACAAATACCTGCGCCTGCGCAAGCGCCTGGACGTGGACCGCAGCCGCTTCGTGATCTGCTCCGCTGATCTGACCCAGGAACAGGCGACGGGACTGAGTGCGATGTATGAGCTGAGCTTTGTGAACCTGCAGACGCTCAAGGAACATCTGCAGCGGTTGATATAGGCCAGTGCCAATACCGGGGCAGCGGCAGGAGCGCCACCGACCCGCCCGTGCGGCAATTTCTGACAAACGCCGCCCACCGCGCGGCGCTCAATCAGGGCATCGGAGGTCGCCACCATGCCCAAGCCCACCTTGTCCGAAGCCCACATCATCGACTCCATCGCCGGAGAGGAAGACCCCGGCGCGTCGTTGGACGTGGTGCGCGACCTGATCGCCGCGCGTACGCCCCCCCGTCCCCCGGCACTCCCGTCCGCGCCGCAGATCCACATGGACTGCGCGGAAGACGACGAAACCATCCGCGTGGACGTGGCCTGGCGCCGCCGCAGCGCGCGCGGGCACAGCGCGGCCGACCTGCTGGGCCTGGTGGTGGCGCACCACGGGGCCATCGCCAACACCGCCTGGTCGTGCTTCAACACCACGGGGCAGCGGCGCGTGGCGCTGGAGGTGGATGAGAACGCGGACGGCGTGTTCTACGTGAGCCTGAAGGACGCCTGAAGCGCAGGCTCAGTGCCCCACGTAGCGCCCCGGCCGGTGGCTGATCCAGAGGAAGCCGCTCATCACCAGCACCGCCAGCACCGAATACGCCACGCGCTCGAAGGGCACGACGAACAGCGCCAGCAGCACCACGGTGCCGTCGATCATCATTTGCACCTTGCCGGCCCGCATGCCGTAGCGGCTTTGCAGGTACAGCGACACCACCGTGGCCCCGCCCAGGCTGGAGTGGTGGCGCGCCAGGAACAGGCAGCCCGTGCCCAGCAGCAGCCCGCCCAGCAGCGAAGCGAACAGCGGGTTGAGGTAGTCCACGTGCATCACGTGCGGAAACAGTTCGGTGAGCAGCGAGAGCAGGGCCACGCAGACGAAGGTCTTGATGGTGAACTCGCGCCCCATGCGCGTCCAGGCGAACCAGTAGAACGGCAGGTTCACCGCGAAGAACAGCTTGCCGAACGAGACGCCCGTGACGTAGTGCAGCAGGAACGCCGCGCCCGCCGTGCCGCCCACCAGCAGCCCCGCCTGGTTGAACAGCATGAGCGCCATGGCCACGAACAGCGTGCCGGCGAACAGCGCCTGCACGTCCTCGAACCGGCCGTGGCGCAGGGAGGACAGGGACGAAGGGGGCGGCGGAGCGGGGGCGTCGTGCATCGGTGAGTTCACGGGATGGGTGCCAAGCAAGCAATGCGCCAGCGGGGCGATGGATTGTGCATCAAACAGGCCCCTGGCGCTTATCCACAAAGCGCCAGCAGCTATTGAATTTATAGCAACAGCCAGCGCGGCCCGGCGCCCGGTTGCGCTGCGCGGGCAGCTCACTACACTGGAGTCCGCCGCTGCCGCACCCCTCCGCCGCCACCTTCCATGCCATTTTCACGGGCCTTCCATCCCCGCCTGCTCGACGCCCTGCGCGGCTATGACAAGGGCCGCTGGCTGGCCGACGTGGGCGCGGGCGTCACGGTGGGCATCGTGGCGCTGCCGCTGGCCATGGCGTTCGCGATCGCCAGCGGGCTCAAGCCCGAGGCGGGGCTGTGGACGGCCATCATCGCGGGCTTCCTGATCTCGGCCCTGGGCGGGGCGAACGCGCAGATCGGCGGGCCGGCCGGGGCGTTCATCGTCATCGTCTACGGCATCGTGGAGCGCTACGGCGTGGCCAACCTGCTGATCTCCACGGCCTGTGCGGGCGTGCTGCTGGTGCTGCTGGGGCTCTTCCGGCTGGGCACGCTGGTGCGCTTCGTGCCGGTGAGCATCGTGATCGGCTTCACCAACGGCATCGCGGTACTGATCGCGCTGTCGCAGGTGAAGGACTGGCTGGGCCTGTCCATCGCCCACATGCCGGGCAATTTCTTCTCGCAGATCGATGCGCTGGCACGGCACCTGGATACGTTCAACCCCCATGCCTTCGGGCTGGGCGCGGCCTGCGTGGCGGGGCTGTTCCTGTGGCCGCGCCTCACGATGAAGGGTTCGCCCGTGATGCAGGTGCTGGAGCGCCACACGGTGCGCAGCTTCGCGCGCGTGCCCGCGCCCGTGGTGGCGCTGGTCACGCTGACGCTGCTGGCCTGGGCGCTCGAATTCCCGGTGGAGACCATCGGCACGCGCTTCGGTGGCATTCCGCAGGCGCTGCCGGTGTTCGCGCTGCCCGATTTCTCGTGGGACACGGTGCGCCTGCTGGTCACGCCCACGGTGACCATCGCGCTGCTGGGCGCCATCGAGTCGCTGCTGTGCGCGCGCGTGGCCGACCAGGTGAGCACGGACCCGCACCACAAGAAGCACGACCCCAACCAGGAGCTCATGGCCCAGGGCGTGGCCAACATCGTGGTGCCGTTCTTCGGCGGCATGCCTGCCACCGGCACCATCGCGCGCACGGTGACCAACATCCGCGCGGGCGCGACCTCGCCGGTGGCGGGCATCGTGCATGCGCTGACGCTGGCGCTGATCGTGCTGGCGGCGGCGCCGCTGGCGCTGCACATTCCGCTGGCGGTGCTGGCGGGCATCCTGCTGCACGTGGCCTGGAACATGGGCGAGTGGCACGAGTTCGCGCGCCTGCGCCACTTCAGCAACCACTACCGGCTGCTGATGCTGGGCACCTTCTTCCTCACCGTGGTGTTCGACCTCACGGTGGCGGTGGAGGTGGGCCTGTTCATGGCCTGCGCGCTGTTCGTGCGGCGCATGAGCGCGCTGTTCCGCGTGGAGCGCCAGCCCGCCGATGAGCCCCCCGCGCAGCGCCCCACGGCCACCTGGCGCCTGCACGGCGCGCTGTTCTTCGGCGCCGCCGCCAAGGTGGACCCGATCATCCAGGCCGTAGAGGCCGGCCCGCCCGGCATGGACGTGGTGCTGGACGCGAGCGAGCTGGTGGCGCTGGACACCACGGGGCTGGACGCGCTGGCGCAAATCCTCAAGGCCGTGGCCGCGCGCGGCGGGCGGCTGTCCGTCATCCACCTGCACGAGCAGCCGCGCTCGCTGATCGAGCGTTCGGGCTTCGCCGCCCGGCTGGCGGCCCAGGGCGCGGAAGACCTGCTGGTCTGACCCTATTTGCCGCCCTTGAACTCGGGCGCCTCCAGGTCGTCGCCCGCCTGGGTGCGCAGCACCGTGTGGTCCGCGCCATAAATTACCGTGAACACCTTGGGCCGGTTGGGCGGCTCCAGGTAGCGCCAGTCGGCATGCGTCTCGCGCTTCACCTCGTAGGGCGTGACCTTGGCGGGCTTGCCCAGCAGGCGGCGCACGGCGTCCATGCCCATGCCGGGCTGCACGCGGGCGAAGTTCTCGGGCGTGAGCACCTGGCGCACGGCGGCCAGCTTGCCGTCGGCGCCGATGGTGATCATGTAGTTGACCTGGCCCGCGGGCTGGCGGTTGTACTCGAAGGTGCGGGCGCCGCCGGGCTCGTCCCACACGTTCTCGGGGACGCCGAAGCGGTCGCGCACGTCGGCCTCGGTGGAGACGCCCTCCTTGAGTTCGCTGATGCGCTGGGGGTCGCAGGCCGTGAGCGCGAGCAGGGCAATGAGAACGGCGGCGGCGCGAGATGGCAGGTGCATGGGTCGGTCCCGGTAAAATCCAGACGATTCAGAGGTTAACAGTCCATGTCCATTTTCCGCCGCCCCGACTACCAGTCCGACACCACCCAGTTCATCAACCAGCTCAAGGCCAGCAAGCCCGAGCTGGAACAGCAGCAGCAGGCCGGCCGCGCCCTGCTCTGGGACAAGAACGTGGACCGCAAGATCTGGGGCGAATACCGCGAGGGCCAGGTCGCGCAGAAGCCCTACGTGTACCAGACCAGCGCGGACTGACCGGTTGATGGCCAAATCGGCCTCCAGCGCTTATCCAGCAAGCGCTGGCAGCTATTCTCTTAATAGCAATCCATGAGCCCCGCCAGAGCAGCCGAGGACGATCGCGCCAGCGACGGCGGCATGCCCGACGTGGTGGACCAGGTGGCGCTGGCGCGCCTGTACGGCGAGCCGCTGTTCGCGCTGCCCACCGACCTGTACATCCCGCCCGACGCGCTGGAGGTCTTCCTGGAGGCCTTCGAAGGCCCGCTGGACCTGCTGCTGTACCTGATCCGCAAGCAGAACTTCAACATCCTGGACATCCCCATGGTGGGCGTCACGCGCCAGTACCTGGCCTATGTGGACGAGATCCGCAGCCGCAACCTGGAGCTGGCGGCCGAATACCTGCTGATGGCGGCCATGCTGATCGAGATCAAGTCGCGCATGCTGCTGCCGCCCAAAAAGCAGGAAGGCGGCGAGGAGCCCGAGGACCCGCGCGCCGAGCTGGTGCGCCGCCTGCTCGAATACGAGCAGATGAAGATGGCCGCCATGCGCCTGTCGCACCTGCCGCAGTACGGGCGCGACTTCCTCAAGGCCCAGGTCTACATTGAGCAGAGCCTGCAGCCGCGCTTCCCGGACGTGCACGTGGTGGAACTGCAAGAGGCGTGGCGCGACATTTTGAAGCGCGCCAAGCTCGTGCAGCACCACCGCATCACGCGCGAGGAACTGAGCGTGCGCGAGTACATGAGCATGGTGCTCAAGACGCTGCAGGGCCGCCGCTTCGTGGAGTTCGAGGAGCTCTTCGAGCCCGAGAAGGGCAGCACCGTGCTGGTGGTGACCTTCATCGCGCTGCTGGAGCTGGCCAAGGAAACGCTGATCGAGATCACCCAGGCCGAGGCCTTCGCGCCCATCTACGTGCGGCTGGCCTATACACCCACCTGACCCGCGCCAGGCCGCGGGCCATGGCGCCAAGAACCTGTACCCCTTGCACGCCATGGCATCACACGACTTCGACGTTCTCATCGTAGGCAGCGGCCTCGCGGGCCTCTCCGCCGCGCTGCACCTCGCGCCCACGCACCGCGTGGCCGTCATCACCAAGCGCCAGATGCACGACGGCGCCAGCAACTGGGCCCAGGGCGGCATCGCCGCCGTGCTGGCCGAGGGCGACAGCTTCGGCGCCCACGTGGAGGACACGCTGGTGGCGGGCGCGGGCCTGTGCGACCTGGCCGCCACGCGCTTCGTGGTGGAGCACGCGCCCGACGCCATCCGCTGGCTGCAGCAGCTGGGCGTGCCCTTCTCGCTGGAAGACGGCGCCCTGCACCTCACGCGCGAGGGCGGCCACAGCGCGCGCCGCATCGTGCACGCCACCGACGCCACGGGCGCCGCCGTGCAGCGCACGCTGATCGACGTGGTGCGCGCCACGCCGGGCATCACCCTCTTCGAGCACCACACGCTGGTGGACCTGATCACCTCGCGCAAGCTGGGATTGGGCGGCCAGCCGCGCTGCCTGGGCCTGTACGCGCTGGACGAGGCGACGGACGAAGTCCTCACCTTCCGCGCGCCGCAGACCATCCTGGCCACGGGCGGCGCGGGCAAGGTGTACCTGTACACCACCAACCCCGACACCGCCACGGGCGACGGCATCGCGGCCGCATGGCGCGCGGGCTGCCGCGTGGCGAACCTGGAGTTCATCCAGTTCCACCCCACCTGCCTGTACCACCCGCACGCCAAGAGCTTCCTCATCACCGAGGCCGTGCGCGGCGAGGGCGGGCAACTGAAGCTACCCGACGGCACCCGCTTCATGCCCCAGCACGACGCGCGCGCCGAGCTCGCCCCGCGCGACGTGGTGGCCCGCGCCATCGACTACGAGATGAAGCGCCATGGCCTGGACTGCGTGCACCTGGACATCTCGCACCAGAGCCCGCAGTTCCTGCAGGAGCACTTCCCCAACATCCTCGCGCGCTGCGCCGAGCTGGGCATCGACATCACCCGCCAGCCCATCCCCGTGGTGCCCGCCGCGCACTACACCTGCGGCGGCGTGCTGACCGACCTGGCCGGCCGCACCGACCTGCCGGGCCTGTTCGCCATCGGCGAGACGGCCTGCACCGGCCTGCACGGCGCCAACCGGCTGGCCAGCAACTCGCTGGTCGAATGCATGGTCTTCGCACGGGCGGCGGCCCAGGCCATCGCGGCAGCCCCCGCAGCGGACGCACCCGCGCTGCCCCAGTGGGACGACAGCCGCGTGACCGACGCCGACGAATGCGTGGTCATCTCGCACAACTGGGACGAACTGCGCCGCTTCATGTGGGACTACGTGGGCATCGTGCGCACCAACAAGCGCCTGGAGCGCGCCGCGCACCGCATCGCGCTGCTGCAGGGCGAGATCCACGAGTTCTACTCGCACTTCCACGTCACGCGCGACCTGCTGGAGCTGCGCAACCTGGTGCAGGTGGCCGAGCTGATCGTGAAGAGCGCCCAACTGCGCCGCGAAAGCCGGGGCCTGCACTACAGCCGCGACTGGCCTGAGATCGCCGCGCCCGCCGCGCCCACTATCCTCGTGCCCTCCGCACGCTGATTCCCAAGGACCCGCCATGCCCCACCTGACCATCGAATACTCCGGCAACCTGCCCCACTTCCCCGAGGCAGAGACCCTGACCGCCCTCAACGCCACCCTGTGCGCCCACCCCGAGGTGCAGGACGAGGCCGACCTCAAGACCCGCTTCGTGGTGGCCGACAGCTTCGAGATCGGCACCGCCCCCGCCCACCGCGCCTTCGTGCACGCGCAACTGCGCCTGCTGGCGGGCCGCACGCCCGCGGCAAAGAAGGAGCTGGCGGACCGCGTCGCCGCCGTGCTGCGCGAGCGCACGCCCCGGCCCCAGGGCGTGCTGGTGCAACTGAGCGTGGAGATCGTGGACATGGACCGGCCTTCGTATGTAAAGGAACGGCTCTGACCCTTTTGCTATGGGCTTGATAGCTGCCAGCGCTTGTCAGACAAGCGCTGGAACCCGATTTTACTTGAAGCCCTGACCGGCTCAGGACCGCTGGCCCGGCGACGCGGGCGGCAGGTTGCGCGCGGTGGCGAGCATGGTGGCGCACAGCGACTCCTCTTCGCCCCGGCAGGCATAGACCCGCGCCTCGGCCACGGTGAGCAGCTTGGCGGCCTGCACCACGCGCCCGCGTGCCACCAGCCGATCGCCCGCGGCGGGGCCGACGATCTTGAGCGTGCAGTCGATGGTGGCATTGGCCCAGCCCGGCGGCAGCAGCGTGCCCGCCGCCGCCACGGCAGCGAAGTCCGCCGCCGCGAAGATGGGCGTGGCCTGCAGCTGGCCGGGGCGGAAGCTGAAGGCCTCCTGGTAGGGCAGCGTCAGGTCCACCTCGCCGGGCGCGACGCGGTCGAGGCGCAGGCCCAAGGTTCGCGCGGCGGGCATGGCCAGCACGTGGTCGCGCAGCGTGTCGAGCGCGGGGGAATCAGTGGTGCCGGCGGTCATGGCTTTCTCCTTGTGCGGGGTCGTGGAAACGCGGTTTGCGCGGGGGCGGCCTGGCGGGCATCGGCCTGCCGCTGGCGCGACTCGAACCAGGCGACGTGCTCGGCCAACCGCGCGTGCAGCGCCTGCTGCTCGGCGATGAGCGCCTCCACCGCGGCGATGCGCGCGCCCAGCCGCTCGATCATTTCGCCGGTGGTGAGCGTGCGGGCGCGGTAGCGCGGCAGCAGGTCCGCCAGATCGCCCAGCGAGAACCCGATGTCCCGCCCCATGGCGATGAAGCGGGCGTCGCGCACGGCCTGCGCGTCGAAACGGCGGTAGCCGCCCGACCCGCGCGTGGACTGGAGCAGCCCCTGGTCGGCATAGCGGCGCAGCCGGTGGACGGAGAGGCCGGTGGCGGCGGCCAGCGCTGAAATCTGCATGGCACGGACTGTAGCCACCCTTGCACAGTGCGAGGGTTGCGCCATGGGTAAAAAACGGCTTTAAGCCAAATCGGCCTCCAGCGCTTGTCCAGCAAGCGCCGGCAGCTACTTATCCGATAGCACCAGCTCCGCCGCCAGCCACCCGCGCAGGCTGTTCACGAAGGCCCATTCCTCCACGCGCGGCACATCCTCCACGCGCAGCACGGCCTCCGCCACGCGGCCCTCGCGCAGCGCCAGCGCACGGCCCACGCCGGGCAGCAGGCCCGACGACAGCGGCGGGGTCACCCAGCGGCCATCGATGCGGGCGGCGATGTTGCCGAAGGTGCCCTCGGTGATCTCTCCGGCCTCGTTCCAGAGCACGGTGTCGAACACGCCGGCGGCCGTGGGCGCGAAGGCGGCGTAGTGCGCGCGCCGCGTGGTCTTGTAGCGCACGAACTCGCCGTGCGCCGCCTCGAAAGCCTTGTCCGCCAGGCGCAGCCGCACGGGCTCGGCGGTGGGCTGCAGCGCGAAGGCCTCGGTGCGCGAGCTGCCGTCGGCGGCCAGCAGCAGGCGCACGCGCCAGGCGCCGTGCATGTGCTGCAGCACGGCGATCTGCAGCTCCTGCCGCACGGCGTGCGGGTTCCACGGAAAGCCGAAGTGCGCCGCCGCCTCGCCCATGCGCTGGACGTGCAGGTCCGTGTGCTGCAGCCTTCCGTCCCGCAGCGCCAGGGTTTCCAGAATCTCGAATGGCATGCTGGCCCGCTCCACGAAGGCGCGCTTCGTCGCCCACTCCCGCCATTCTGCGCCCGCCTCGGCGCCCGAGGTGATGCCGCTGCCAATACCACAGCCCGCCGCCATGGCATGCGCCGCGCCGCCGCGCAGCACCACGGTGCGGATGGGCACGTTGAAGGTGGCGGCCACGCGGTGCAGCCCGTCCGGGCCCGCCGCGCCGTGCGGCCGCACCACGCCCACGGCACCGCAGTACACGCCGCGCGGCGCGGGCTCCAGCGCATGGATGAGCTGCATGGCCCGCACCTTGGGCGCGCCGGTGACGGAGCCGCAGGGAAACAGCGCCGCGAACACGTCGGCCAGCGTGGTGCCCTCGCGCGTGCGCGCCCGCACGTCCGAGGTCATCTGCCACACGGTGGGCAGCCGCTCGGTGGCGAAGAGCGCGGGCACGCGCACGCTGTGCGGCTGGGCGATGCGCGAGAGGTCGTTGCGCAGCAGGTCCACGATCATCACGTTCTCGGCCCGCTCCTTGGGCGTCGTGCGCAGGTGCTCGGCGTTGGCGGCGTCCTCCCCGGGCGTCGCGCCGCGCGGGGCCGTGCCCTTCATGGGGCGCGCCAGGATGTCGCCGCCGCCCGGCGCGTCGCGCCAGTCGAAGAACAGCTCGGGCGAGACGGAGAGCACCTGCTCGCCGCCCGCGTCGATGTGCGCCGCGTAGCCGCCGGGCTGGGCGCGCCGCAGCGCGGCGAACAGCGCGGCGGGGCTGCCCTGCAAGCTGCCCGCCAGCGGCGCGGTGTAGTTGACCTGGTACAGCTCGCCCGCACGGATGGCCTGCTGGATGCGGGCCAGGGCGGCATCGAACGCGGCGCGGTCGTGGCCGCCCTGCCAATGCACCTGCGCGCTGCCTTGCGGTCCATCATCCGGCCAGGGCTGTGGCGCGTCGTACACGGCAAACCAGGCCAGCGGGCCGTCGGCCGCATGCACCTGCAGCGCGGCATCGAAGGCCGGGGCGGCCTCGTAGCGCACATGGCCCACGCACCAGAGGCCCTGCTGCGCGGCGGCATGCACGGCCTGCAGCACGCCGCGCACCTCGTGCAGCGCATGGGCGGCCAGCACCTCGCGCGGGGCGCTGAAGCTGTGGCGCAGGCGGGGGGCGGCGGGGTCCAGCGGCTGGGTGAAGTCGAGGCGCGCCGTGGTCATGGTGGGGGTCAAATCGGCCTCCAGCGCTTGTCCATCAAGCGCCGGTTGCTATCCATAGTGAAGCTATGCAGCGCCAATGTGCGGCACCAGCCCCGCCGCGGGCTGCCCGCTCTTGAGCGCCGCCGTGAACGCCAGCATGCGGTCGATGGGCTGGCGCGCGCGCGGGATCAATGCCGGGTCCACGTGGATGGCATTGGCGCCCGTCTCCAGCACCCGCGCCACGTCGGCCAGGCCGTTCATTGCCATCCAGGGGCAGTGCGCGCAGCTCTTGCAGGTGGCGCTGTTGCCGGCGGTGGGGGCCTCGTAGAAGGTCTTGCCGGGGTTGAGCGTGCGCAGCTTGTGCATCATGCCGTTGTCGGTGGCGACGATGAATTCGGTGGCGTCCATCTCGCGCGCGGCCTTGAGGATGGCGCTGGTGGAGCCCACGGCGTGGGCCAGGGCCACGACCTCGGCGGGGCTTTCGGGGTGGACCAGCACCTTGGCGTTCGGGTGCTGCTGGATCAGCAGCTCTAGCTCCAGCGCCTTGAACTCGTCATGCACGATGCAGGCGCCGTTCCAGAACACCATGTCGGCGCCGGTTTCGTGCTGGATGTACGCGCCCAGGTGCCGGTCGGGCGCCCACAGGATCTTGTGGCCGCGCTCCTTCAGGGCGCCCACGATGTCGAGCGCGCAGCTCGACGTGACCAGCCAGTCGGCCCGCGCCTTCACGGCTGCGCTGGTGTTGGCGTAGACGACCACGGTGCGGTCGGGGTGCGCGTCGCAGAAGGCGCTGAACTCCTCCACCGGGCAGCCCAGGTCGAGCGAGCAGGTGGCGTCCAGGTCGGGCATGAGGACGGTCTTCTCGGGGCTCAGGATCTTGGCCGTCTCGCCCATGAAGCGCACGCCGCTCACCACCAGGGTCTGCGCCGCGTGGTCACGGCCGAAGCGGGCCATCTCCAGCGAGTCGCTCACGATGCCGCCGGTTTCCTCGGCCAGGTCCTGCAGGTCCGGGTGCACGTAATAGTGCGAGACCATGACGGCGTTCTTCTCCTGCAGCAGGCGGCGGATGCGGGCCTTGAGTTCGGCGCGCTCGGCCTGCGTGGGCTCGGGCGGCACGCGCGCCCAGGCATGCTTGGTGGAACAGACGGCGCCGCCTTCGGGCTGCTCGTACTCCACTTCCTTGAGGGCCATCGTGGGGGTCATGGTGTTCTTCTTCTAGATATCCTGCAGGCGCATGGAGAAGTCGGTGGCCTTCACGTCCTTGGTCAGCGCGCCGATGGAGATACGGTCCACGCCAGTCTCGGCCAGCGCGCGCAGGCCGTCGAGCGTGACGCCGCCGGAGATTTCGAGGATGGCGCGGCCCGCGTTGATGCGCACGGCCTCGCGCAGCGTGGACAGGGGCATGTTGTCGAGCAGCACCATCTTCGCGCCCGCCTCCAGCGCCTCGGCCAGCTGCTCCAGCGTTTCCACCTCGATCTCGATGAACGCCGCCTGCGCGGCCACGGCCTGCGCGGCACGCAGCACGGCGGTGACGCCCCCGGCGGCGGCGATGTGGTTTTCCTTGATCAGCACCGCGTCGTGCAGGCCGATGCGGTGGTTGGTGCCGCCGCCCACGCGCACGGCGTATTTCTGCGCCAGGCGCAGGCCGGGCAGGGTCTTGCGCGTGTCCACGATCTGCGCGCGCGTGCCCGCCACGGCATCGACGTAGGTGCGCGTCTTGGTCGCCACGGCCGACAGCAGCTGCAGGAAGTTCAGCGCCGTGCGCTCGGCGCTCAGCAGGGCGCGGGCATTGCCTTCGATGCTAAGCACCACCTCGTCGGGCGCGCAGCGCTGGCCCTCGGCCACGTGCCACGTGAGCTGCACGCCGGGGTCCAGCGCGCGCAGCGCGGCCTCGGCCCAGGGCGCGCCGCAGATCACGGCGGCCTCGCGCGCGAGGATGCGGGCGCGGGCGCGGCGGGCGGGGTCCACCAGGGCGGCGGTCAGGTCGCCTGCGCCCACGTCTTCGGCCAGTGCGCGGGCCACATCGGCCTGCGCCTGGGCCGCCATGTCGTTGTCTTGGGACTGTCGGTTCAAAAGCGTCATGGGGGCGAGCATACCGGGAACGCCAGGGCCGCAGGCCGCCCGCGCAGGCGCTCCGCAAGCGATAAGTACACCCATTATTGGTCGCATAGACTCGCGGCAATTTTTGCCCCTGCCAGTTCCATGACTGCCTCCAGCACCGCCGCTCCGACCACGCCCTACGGCACCCTGCCCCCGGCCTCGCCGCTGCCACAGCGCCGCCCCGTGAGCCTGCCGCGCCTGGCGCAGATGCGTGCGGCGGACGAGAAGATCACCATGCTCACGGCCTACGACGCCACCTTCGCGGCCGTGGCCGACGCAGCGGGCGTGGAATGCCTGCTGGTGGGCGACTCGCTGGGCATGGTCTGCCAGGGCCTGCCCAGCACCGTGGGCGTGCAGCTCGACACCATGGCCTACCACACGGCCAGCGTGGCGCGCGGCCTGCACCGCGTGCAGGGCACGGCCTGGCTCGTCGCCGACCTGCCCTACGGCACCTACGCCGAGAGCCGCGAGCAGGCCCTGCGCAGCGCCTGCGTGCTGATGCAGGCGGGCGCGCACATGGTCAAGCTCGAAGGCGGCGGCTGGACGGCGCCCACGGTGGAGTTCCTGGTGCAGCGCGGCGTGCCCGTGTGCGCGCACCTGGGCCTCACGCCGCAGACGGTGCATGCCCTGGGCGGCTACCGCGTGCAGGGCCGGGACGAAGATGCGGCCCGCACGCTGCGCCAGCAGGCCCACGCGCTGCAGGACGCCAGCGCCGCCATGCTGGTGCTGGAGATGGTGCCCGCGCTGCTGGCCGCCGACCTCACGGCCGAGCTGCCGCACTGCCACACCATCGGCATCGGCGCGGGCAGCGGCACCGCCGGCCAGGTGCTCGTGCTGCACGACATGCTGGGCATGAACCTCGGAAAAATGCCGAGATTCGTGCACGACTTCATGCGGGACGCGGGCAGCGTGCGCGGCGCCATCGCGGCCTATGTGCAGGCCGTCAAGCAGGGCCGCTTTCCCGACAACGCTCTCCACGCCTGGTAGACCCCATGCAAATCGTCCACACCATTCCCGACCTCCGCCAGGCCCTGGCCCCATACCGCCGCCCGGCCTTCGTGCCCACCATGGGCAACCTGCACGACGGCCACCTGGCCCTGGTGCGCCAGGCCCGGCCGCTGGGCGACGTGACGGTAGCCAGCATCTTCGTGAACCGCCTGCAGTTCCTGCCGCACGAGGATTTCGACAGCTACCCGCGCACGTGGGAGGCCGACTGCGCCCAGTTGCGCGCGGCCGGCTGCGATGTGCTGTTCGCCCCGCGCGAAGCCGACCTGTACCCCAAGCCCCAGACCTTCAAGGTGCACCCCGACCCCGCCCTGGCCGACCTGCTCGAAGGCCACTTCCGCCCCGGCTTCTTCATCGGCGTGAGCACGGTGGTGATGAAGCTGTTCGCCTGCGTGCTGGGCGCCACGGGCGGCGTAGCGGTATTCGGCAAGAAGGACTACCAGCAGCTGCTGGTGATCCGCCGGATGGTGCAGCAGTTCGCGCTGCCCATCGAGATCGCGGCGGGCGAGACCTGCCGCGCGGCCGACGGCCTGGCGCTGAGCTCGCGCAACGGTTACCTGGGCCCGGCGGAGCGCGCCGAGGCCGTGGCGCTGCCGCAAGCCTTGCAGCAACTGGCGCGGCACTGGACCGGCGATGCCGCAGCAGAGCAGCAGGCCCTGGACGCCCTGCGCCAGCGCGGCTGGCAGCCCGACTACCTCACGGTGCGCCGCCGCGCCGATCTGCAGCCGGCCACCGCGCAGGACGCGCCCGGCACGCTGGTGGCGCTGGGCGCCGCGCGGCTGGGCGGCACGCGGCTGATCGACAACCTGGAGTTCTAAACTCCTGTTTTCATAGCTGCTCGCGCTTATCCAGCAAGCGCTGGCGGCCGATTTGGCTCATATTTCTGCCCAGTGCCCCAGCCACTGCGCCAGCAGGCCGCCGACGGCCTCGGGCCGCTCCATGGTGAGCATGTGGCCGCATCCGGGCAGCAGGTGCAGCTCGGCGCCCGGCACCAGCGCCGCGATCTCCTGCGCGCAGTCGGGCGGCGTGAGCTGGTCGGCCTCGCCGCAGAGCACCAGCGTGCGGCAGGCCACGCGGGGCAGGTGCAGGCGGGCGTCGGGCCGGTGGATCACGGCGCGGTTCTGGCGGATGAGCTGCGCCGCGCCGGCGTCCAGCACGAAGTCCAGGTAGGTCTGCACCAGCGCGGGCTGGGCCGCGTTGTCGGGGTGGAAGGCGAAGGCCACGTTGGGCTCGATCACCTCGCGCAGCCGGCCTTGCTCGAACAGGTCGATGGCGGCTTCGCGCAGCGCGCGCATCTCCGGCGTCTCGGGCCGGGCCGTGGTGCCCAGCAGGGCCAGGCCCGCCACGCGCTCCGGCGCCTGGCGGGCCGCCTCCATGGCGAGCATGCCGCCCATCGACGCGCCGGCCAGCACCAGCGGGCCCGCGTGCCGCGCGAGCAGCTGGGCGGCGATCTCTTTCAGGGACTGCAGGGACGCATCCTGGTGGGCCGTGGCCACCGTGGGCCGCAGGGCGGCGGGCAGCTGCGGCAGCACGCCGCGCCACATGCGTTCGTCGGCGGCCAGGCCGGGCAGGAGCAGGAGTTGGGGAGGCAACAGGGACATGGCAGGGCAGGACGGCAAGAAGTTGTGTCACCAGATTGGTGCATGACTGGGCAGTGGGGCGGGCGCATCAAATGTCATCCACGATGGCTCGGGACTTGCTAGCATGCTTCGCATATGCCCATCCACGCCGCACTCCACCACGTCACGCATTATCAGTATGACCGGCCCGTCAGCTTGGGGCCGCAGATGGTGCGATTGCGGCCCGCGCCGCACTGCCGCAGCAACGTCATCGCGTACTCGCTGAAGGTCGAGCCCGCGCAGCACTTCATCAACTGGCAGCAGGACCCGTTCGCCAACTACCAGGCGCGGCTGGTGTTCCCCGAGAAGACGCGCGAGTTCAAGGTCACGGTGGACCTGGTCGTCGAGATGGCGGTGTACAACCCCTTCGACTTCTTCCTGGAGCCCGAGGCGGAGACCGTGCCCTTCCAGTACGCCGAGCTGGCGCGCCAGGAGCTGGCGCCCTACCTCGCCGCCGAGCCGGTGACGCCGCTGGTCCAGAAGTACCTGGACAAGATCGACAAGGGCGAGCAGCGCACCATCGACTTCCTGGTCCAGCTCAACCAGATGGTGGCGGGCGACATCCAGTACCTGATCCGCATGGAACCCGGCGTGCAGACGCCCGAGGAGACGCTGCAAAAGGCCAGCGGCTCCTGCCGCGACTCCGGCTGGCTGCTGGTGCAGCTGCTGCGCCACCTGGGGCTGGCGGCGCGCTTCGTGTCGGGCTACCTGATCCAGCTCGCGCCCGACGTGAAGGCGCTGGACGGCCCGAGCGGTACCGAGGTGGACTTCACCGACCTGCACGCCTGGTGCGAGGTGTACCTGCCCGGCGCCGGCTGGATCGGGCTGGACGCCACCAGCGGCCTGCTCGCGGGCGAGGGCCACATCCCGCTGGCCTGCACGCCCCAGCCCTCGGGCGCGGCGCCCATCGAGGGCCTGATGGACGAGGCCGAGGTGGAGTTCAGCCACGCAATGCGCGTCACGCGCATCCATGAATCGCCCCGCGTCACCAAGCCCTACACCGAGGAGCAATGGCAGGCCGTGCTGGCCCTGGGCGACCGGGTGGATGCCGACCTGCAGGCGGGCGACGTGCGCCTGACCATGGGCGGCGAGCCGACCTTCGTGGCCGTGGGCGACCGCGACGCGCCCGAGTGGAACACCGACGCGCTCGGGCCCACCAAGCGCGGCTTCGCCACCGAACTCACGCACAGGCTGCGCGCCGAATACGGCCAGGGCGGCTTCCTGCACTTCGGCCAGGGCAAGTGGTACCCCGGCGAGCAGCTGCCGCGCTGGGCGCTGTCGATCTGCTGGCGCGCGGACGGCCAGCCCGCGTGGAACAACCCCGCGCTGTTCGCCGACGAGCGCGAGCCCTCGCACTACACGGGCGAGGACGCGCGCCGCTTCATCCACCACCTCACGCGCAAGCTCGGCGTCACGGACCGCTACATCCAGCCCGGCTACGAGGACACCTGGTACTACCTGTGGCGTGAGCGCCGCCTGCCGGTGAACGTGGACCCGTTCGACGCGCGGCTGGACGATGAGCTGGAGCGCGCCCGCCTGCGCCGCGTGTTCGCGCAGGGGCTGGACAGCGTGGTGGGCTACGTGCTGCCGCTGCAGCCGGGGGCGGGCAGCCCCGCGCTGGGCGGGGGCGTGTGGAGCACCGGCCCGTGGTTCTTCCGCGACGAGCGCATGTACTTGGTGCCCGGCGACTCGCCCATGGGCTACCGCCTGCCGCTCGACTCCCTGCCCTGGGTGAGCCAGGCCGACTACCCCTACCTCATCCCGCTGGACCCCACGGCGCCGCAGCAGCCGCTGCCCGCCGCCACCGCCCTGCAGGCGCGCTATGCCCAGCAGGCCGTGCCCCGGCCCGCCGAGGCGCGGCGCGCGTTCCAGGCTGGCAAAGGCAGCAGTGCGGCACTGCAGAGCGGCCAGCCCGACCCGCACGCCGCCGCCCTGCCCGCGCGCTTCGCCTCGGCCCACGGGCTCACGCGCACGGCGATGTGCGTCGAAGTGCGCGACCCCAGGCGGGCCAACGGCCCCAAGGCCGAGCTGGCGGGCGAGAAATACGGCGTGCTCTACGTCTTCATGCCGCCGCTGGCCCGGCTGGACGACTACCTCGACCTGCTCGCCGCCGTGGAGGCCACGGCCGAGGAGCTGGGCGTGAAGATCGTGCTCGAAGGCTACCCGCCGCCGCGCGATGCGCGCCTCAAGCTCCTGCAGGTCACGCCCGACCCCGGCGTGATCGAGGTCAACATCCACCCCGCGCACGGCTGGCGCGAGCTGGTGCAGCACACCGAGTTCCTGTACCACGCGGCGTGGGAAACGCGCCTGTCGGCCGAGAAGTTCATGACCGACGGCCGCCACACCGGCACCGGGGGCGGCAACCACTTCGTGATGGGCGGCGCCACGCCGGCCGATTCGCCCTTCTTGCGCAAGCCCGAGCTGCTGGCCAGCCTGCTGCTGTACTGGCACAACCACCCCAGCTTGAGCTACCTGTTCAGCGGCCTGTTCATCGGCCCCACCAGCCAGGCGCCGCGCGTGGACGAGGCGCGCAACGACCAGCTCTACGAGCTGGAGATCGCCCTGCGCGAAATCGAGGCCAACCGCGCCCGCTACAGCCAGGACATGCCGCCCTGGCTGGTGGACCGCACGCTGCGCAACATCCTCATCGACGTGACGGGCAACACCCACCGCAGCGAGTTCTCCATCGACAAGATGTACTCGCCCGACTCGTCCACGGGCCGCCTGGGCCTGCTGGAGCTGCGCGCCTTCGAGATGCCGCCGCACGCCCGCATGAGCGTAGTGCAGCAGCTGCTGCTGCGCGCCCTGATCGCGCGCTTCTGGCAAAGCCCGTACCGCGCGCCCGCCGCGCGCTGGGGCACGGAGCTGCACGACCGCTGGATGCTGCCCACCTTCATCTGGCAGGACCTGCGCGACGTGCTGGCCGAGATGGGCGAAGCCGGCTATGCGTTCGACCCCGCCTGGTTCGCGCCGCACTTCGAGTTCCGCTTCCCGCTGATCGGCGCGGTGCAGTCCCTGGGCATCGAGCTCACGCTGCGCAGCGCGCTGGAACCCTGGCACGTGATGGGCGAGGAAGGCGCCGTGGGCGGCACCGTGCGCTACGTGGATTCGTCGCTGGAGCGCATCGAGGTGCGCGTGACGGGCCTGAACGAGAGCCGCTACGTGGTCACCGTGAACGGCCAGCCGCTGCCGCTGCAGACCACGGGCACGCAGGGCGAGTTCGTGGCCGGCGTGCGCTACAAGGCCTGGAACCCGCCGAGCGCGCTGCACCCCTCCATCGGCGTGCACGCGCCGCTCGCCTTCGACATCGTGGACACGTGGATGGGCCGGTCCCTCGGCGGCTGCCAGTACCACGTGGCGCATCCGGGCGGGCGCAACTACACCACCTTCCCGGTCAACGCCTACGAAGCCGAGAGCCGGCGCCTGGCGCGCTTCTTCCGCATGGGGCACACGCCGGGGCCGCTGGCCGTGCCGCCGGCCACCATCGAGCTGCCGGGCAGCCGCGAGTTTCCGTTCACGCTGGACCTGCGCCGCAGGATGAGGCCCTGAAGCCGGGTAAATTCGGCCGGTGGACACCCCAAACGACAACCTGTTCCCCCCCGATGCGCAGGACACCGCCGCCAGCCTGGCGGCGGCCCTGGCGCCCGCCGCGGCGCCCGGGCACTTCGACGAGCTGCGCGGCGCCGTGACGCCGGATGCTCCTTTTTCAATAGCTTCCAGCGCAGGTGTATCAAGCGCCTGGGGCACTTTCTTTGAGAACCTGGGGCGCGACGGCTTCGAGGACCTGGACCGGCGCCTGCTGAGCCTGCAGCGCCAGGTGCGCGACAACGGCATCACCTACAACGTCTATGCCGACGCCAACGGCCCGCAGCGGCCCTGGTCGGTGGACCTGTTCCCGCTCCTGCTCTCGCCGCGCGACTGGGCGCGCATCGAAGCCGGCGTGCTGCAGCGCACGCGGCTGCTCGACCGCATCATGGCCGACGTGTACGGCCCGCAGGAGCTGCTGCGCCAGGGCCTGCTGCCCAGCGCGCTGGTGCAGGGCCACCCGGGCTACCTGCGCGCCATGCACGGCGCGCAGCCGGTGGGCGGCACCCACCTGCACATCGCCGCCTTCGACATGGCGCGCGATGCGCAGGGCGACTGGTGGGTGGTCACGCAGCGCACGCAGGCGCCCTCGGGCCTGGGCTACCTGCTGGAGAACCGGCTGCTCATCTCGCGCCTGTTCCCCGAGGCCTTCGGCCAGATGCAGGTGCAGCGCCTGGCCGCCACCTACCGCGCCCTGCTCGACGGCCTGCGCCGCATGAGCCCGGCGGGCGCGCAGGCGCGCATCGTGCTGCTCACGCCCGGCCCTTACAACGAGACCTACTTCGAGCACGCCTACCTGGCGCGCTACCTGGGCCTCACGCTGGTGGAGGGCAGCGATCTCACGGTGCGCGACGATCGCCTGTACCTCAAGACGCTGCACGGCCTGCAGCCCGTGCACGGCCTGCTCAAGCGCCTGGACGACGCGTTCCTGGACCCGCTGGAGCTGCGCAGCGACTCGCGCCTGGGCGTGCCCGGCCTGCTGCAGGTGATCCGCGCGGGCCACGTGCTGGTGGCCAACGCGCCGGGCTCGGCCTTCCTGGAATCCGCCGCGCTGCTGGGCTTCATGCCCGCGCTCGCGCGCCACCTGCTGGGCGAGGAGCTGTCCCTGCCCGCCCTGCCCACCTGGTGGTGCGGCGAGCGCACGGCCCTGCACGAGGTGCTGCCCCAGCTGGCGCGCAGCGTGATCCGGCCCACCTGGCCCGGCGGCCCGCAGCGCGCGCCGGTGCTGGGCGGGGCGCTATCGCCTTTGGAGCTGGGCGAGTGGTCCAGCCGCATCGCGCGCCAGGGCGACGAATACACCGTGCAGGCCCACCTGCCGCTGTCGCAGATGCCCACGTGGCGCACCGGCCACCGGGGCAGCCACATCGAGCCCCGCTCGGTCATGCTGCGCGTGTTCGCGGTGAGCGACGGCCCCCAGTCCTGGCGCGTGCTGCCTGGCGGGCTGGCGCGCATCGCCGGGGACGAGCGCGAGATCGCCTCCATGCAGCGCGGCGGCAGCAGCGCCGACGTATGGGTGCAGACCGGCGGGCCCGTGGACACCACCACCCTGCTCGCCCACCCCCAGGCCGCGCCCGCCGCCGTGCAGCGCAGCCGCCAGGTGACCAGCCGCGCGGCCGAGAACTTGTTCTGGCTGGGCCGCTACACCGAGCGCACCGAGAACACCACGCGCCTGGCGCGCACCGCGCTGCAGTGCTTCAACGGGGAAGACCGCTCCTCCCAGCCGCTGCTGGCGTGGCTCTCGGCCCTGGTGGCGGAACAGGGCATGGTGCTGCCCTCGGTGCCGCCGGCCACGCAGGCGCGGCGCGTGTTCGAGCGCTCGCTGATCGCGGGGCTGGCGGAGGGTTCCGGGCAGATCACCAGCGTGGGCTACAACCTGCGCGGCATCCTGGGCGCGGCCTCGGCCGTGCGCGACCGGCTGTCGCAGGAGCACTGGAACCTCATCGTGCGCGCCGAGGCCGAGTTCTTCGCCCAGGCCCCGGCCGGCGCCGGGGACGGCGACTACTCGCCGCTGGAGGCGCTGCGCCTGCTCGAATCGCTGGTCGGCCGCACGGCGGCCATGACCGGCGAGCAGACCGACCGCATGACGCGCGACGACGGCTGGCGCATGCTGTCCATCGGCCGCCACCTGGAGCGCCTGGGCTTCCTGGCCGGCGCGCTGGAACAGGGCCTGCAAACCGGCGCCGTGCTGGAGGAAGGCGGCTTCGAGGCCCTGCTGGCCCTGTTCGACAGCACCATCACCTTCCACGCCCAGTACCAGCAGCGGCGCGACCTGCCGGCGCTGCTCGACCTGCTGGTGATGGACCGCGACAACCCGCGCTCGCTGGCCTGGGTGGCGCAGACGCTGCAGGGGCGCATCGCCAAGATCGAGACCGCAGCCGGCACCCCGGGCGATGCGGCGGGCGCCGGGATTCCCAGCGCCGCCGCCCTCTCGCTGGAAGCGCTGTGCGCGCGGGACGCAGAAGGCAAGCATGCGGCGCTGGCGCAGTACCTGCGCGGCTGCCGCGAGGGCGTTTGGCAACTGTCCGACGTGCTGGCCACGCGCTACTTCACCCATTCGGCCGACGCGCTGCGGCACAGCCTGGGGGCCTAGCACCATGCGCCTGCGCGTCATCCACGAAACGGTGTACGACTACCGCCCGGCGGTGCAGCACGCCCAGCACGTGGCCCACCTGCGCCCCCGCAGCAGCGCGACGCAGCTGCTGCTGTCCCATGCGCTGCAGGTGGAGCCCGAGCCCCGGCAGTGCGAGGTCGCCGAAGACGTGTTCGGCAATGCACGCACCTTCTTCAGCCTGCCCTTCACCCACGAACGGCTGTGCGTGCGCGCCGAAAGCCTGGTGCAGACGCTGGCGCCCGCCGCCACGCCCGCCGGTCCTCCCTGGGAGGCCGTGCGCGACCGCATGCGCTACCGCCAGGGCATGCCCTTCGAGGGCGCCGCCGAGTTCGCCTACGCCTCGCCCTACATCCCCCGGCACGAGGATTTCGTGGCCTATGCGCGGCCGAGCTTCCCGGCCGGCCGGCCGCTGATGGAGGCGGCGCGCGAGCTGACGGCACGCATCCACGCGGACTTCGACTACGCGGCGCAGGCCACGGATGCCGGCACGCCCGCGCTCGAATCGCTGCGCCTGCGCCGCGGCGTGTGCCAGGACTTCGCCCACGTGATGATCGGCTGCCTGCGCGGCATGGGCCTGGCCGCGCGCTACGTGAGCGGCTACCTGCTGACCGAGCCGCCCCCGGGCCAGCCCCGCCTGGTGGGGGCCGATGCCTCGCATGCCTGGGTCTCCGTCTGGTCGCCGGACGAGGCTGGCGAGGAGGGCGGCGCGTGGTTCGACCTGGACCCCACCAACGACCGCGCCGCAGGCGAGGACTACGTGACGCTTGCCCTGGGGCGCGACTACTCCGACGTGTCCCCCCTGCGCGGCGTGATCCAGGGCGGCGACCACCATGTGCCGCACGTGGCGGTCACCGTCGAGCCCGCCTCGGAACCATGAGCCAAAACGGCCTCTAGCGCTTTGCTGGCGCGGGCACCTTGCTACTCTTTTTGCGTTTTGGCTGGGGCGCGGCCGGCACAGGCGCTGCCGCCTGCGCCACGCGCGCGGGCGTGGCGCGGATCACGTCGTGCACGAAGCGGAGCTTGGCCACCACCGGGTTCGACACCGCGAAGGGGTACGCGTCGGGGTGGCCCAGGCTACGGCTCAGGCTGTTGAGCAGCAGGGTAAGGGGCACCCAGCGCTGCAGCATGGCGTCGAAGTCCGGCGCGGGCTCGCCGAACGGGTCGATGGCCCGGGTGCGCAGGGCTCCGTCGAGGCCGGGGGTCGTGACCTCGGTGCCGTAGCTCGCGGCCGTCTCCAGCAGATCGACCATGTGCAGGTAGTGGGCCCAGGTTTCCGCCCAGTCCTCCCAGGGGTGGGCGGTGGCATAGGCGCTCACGAACTCGTCACTCCAGTCGGTGCGCGGCCCGATGGCGTAGTAGGCCTGCAGGGCCTGGGCGTAGTCCTGCTGCTCGTCGCCGAAGACCTGGCGGAAGGCCTCCAGCTGGCCACCGCGCAGGATGAGCACGTCCCAGTAGTAGTGCCCCGATTCGTGGCGCAGGTGGCCCAGCAGCGTGCGGTAGGGCTCGCCCAGCGCCACGCGGCGCTGGGTGCGCTCGCCATCGTCGGCCTCGGCCACGTTGAGTGTGATGACGCCGTTGGCATGGCCCGTCATCACCGGCGGCTGGCCCGGGATGTCCGCCAGGAAGTCGAACTGCGCGCCCGCCTCTCCCGGAATGGGCTCCAGCCGCATGCGTGCCAGCTCATAGTAGAGGCGGCGCTTGGCGTCCTCGGCCAGGCGCCAGCGGCGCAGGTTGTCGGGCACCGCAAGGTCCGGCAGGGTGCGCGTCTGCCGGCACGACACGCACAGCGGCCCGTCGCTTTCGGCCACGGCGAAATTGCAGGCGTCGTGCAGCGCGTGGTTGGCGCACAGGCGGTAGCGCAGCGGAGCGTCGGGAGCAGCGGGAGGGGCTGCGCGGACCACCTCCCAGAGCGCGGAGCCGTCTGCCGGCGGGCTGGCAGCCCCGTCGGCCGCGGGCGCGTCCACGGGGCGTACCGCGGCCATGTCCAGCGTGTCGGGCAGCACCGCGAGCGCGTGCCCGCAGTTCACGCAGGCCACGCTCTCGAAGAAGACCAGGTGTTGGCAATGGCTGCAGTGGAAGGTGCGCATGGAAAACCGTAGGGGGTGAGGGTTGCCGGGGGAGTATGAACGGAAAGAGCCAACCCGCACGCCGGCGGATTGGCTCTTGGGTCCAGCCATCCGGGCCCGCGCGGCGGATCCGGGTGGAAGGCGCGCTCTGATGGGCTTATGGACGCACCACGATGCTGTTGCGCACTTCGCGCACGTGCTTGGTGTTGCGCGCGATGGCTTCCGCCTGGTTCTTCTCGGCCTGCGACTTGGCGAAGCCCGACAGCTGCACCGTGCCGTTCAGCGTTTCCACGCTGATCGAGGTGGCGGACACGGATTTGTCTTCCGCCATCTTCGCCTTCACGGCGGTGGTGATGCCGGCGTCGTCGACATAGGCGCCGACGGTCTGCTGGTTGCGCGCCACCGAGCAGCCCGTGGCGGTGACGATGGTGACGCCGGCGACAGCGGCAAAAGCGAGGGCACGTGCGTATTTCATGGTGTTGTCCTTCTTCAAGAATGGTTGGGAACGCGGGTGCTGGGGGAGAGCAATCCGCCGGTCTGTTGCACCCTCCGCGACCGGCGGACTGTAGGGTTCTTCTTTGTCGAGGCTGCGTCAATAGGCCCTGCGGCGCGATATCCACAGCACCAGGGTCGCCAGGGCGGCGCCCGACGCGGCGGCGATTACCAGCGACTTGCCGGGCTGCTCGGCGACGTACTTGGTCGTCGCGTCGGCGGCCTCCTGCATCTGGCGGCGGGCGCGGGCGCTGGTCTCGGCGCAGTAGTCGATGCTGCGGGACGCGAGTTCCTGCGCACGGGCGGCCAGGTCGTCGATGACGGGATCCGTCTGGCTGCGCAGGGCGCGCACGCTCTGCTCGGCCTTTTCCAGGGAATTGTTGGCGGCATCGCGCGTGGACTGCACGGCGTCCTGCGCGCTTTGCAGCACGTCGTCGGCCACGTGGCGGGCGCTGTCGGCAACTTTTTCGGTGGCGGTCTTGATACTCATGGGAAAAGCTCCTTGGGATGGTAGTGGCTGAATGCAGGCCGAACGCGCGTCAGCCCCGCTTGAGCAGGCCCAGGACAAAGGTCACGACAGCCATGATCACGAAGACGAAGAACAGGATCTTGGCGATGCCCACCGCGCCGGCAGCGATGCCGCCAAAACCGAAGAGCGCGGCGATCAGCGCAATCACCAGAAAAACCACTGCGTAGTGCAACATTTCCTTCTCCTTGTAGGGGCCGGGGTGCCGGCGGTTGGTAGGGCACCTGAATCTCAGCGCCTGGGATCCACTGTAGGCAGGCGGCGGCCCGCTGGATGCCAGTGCCCGGCGCGCCCCCCTGTCGGCGCCGCAGCGCGGCACCTGTAGGACGCTGCCCTACGGGAAAGAAAACGATGGCCGCAGCAGCGGTGTCAGGCCTTGGTGGAGGACGCGGGTGCGGCGGGCGCCGGCCCTGCGGTGCGCTGCGTCGGCAACACGGCCGACACCAGCGTGCCGGTGCCGGGGCGCGAGGTGATCGACAGTCGCCCGCCCGCCGATTCCACGCGGTGGCGCATGCCCGAGAGGCCGTGCGAGGTCGGCCGCACCGCGGCAGGGTCGAACCCCTGCCCGTTGTCGCGCACCTGCACCGCGACGTGCGTCGGATAGGCGTGCACCGACACCAGCACCTTGCTGGCCTTGGCGTACTTGCCGATGTTGGTGAGGGCTTCCTGCACCATGCGGTACACGGTGAGCTGCGCGGCGTCCGGCAGCTTCACGGGCTCCAGGCTGGTTTCGACCTCGATGCCGGCACGCTCGGCGTACTCGCGCGTGAGGATCTCGATAGCGGCCGTGAGCCCCAGGTTGGAGAGCGACGAGGGGCGCAGGTCCTCGATGATGCGGCGCTTGAGGGCGATGCCGCTGTTGAGGGTTTCCGTCAAGTGCTGCAAGCGCTCGGCCACGTCGGGCACGGATGCGTCGATCTTGGACTTGAGCCGCGCCACGTCGAGCTTGGCCGCCGTGAGCAACGCGCCCAGCTCGTCGTGCAGTTCGCGCGCCAGGTGGCCGCGCTCCTCCTCCCGCACCTGCTGCAGGTGGTTGGCGAGTTCGGACAGGGTGGCGGTGCGGGTCTTGACCAGGCTTTCCAGGCGGTCCCGCTCGCTCTCCAACAGGGACTGCTCGCGCTGGTTGGCCACCAGCAGCGCCTGCGTCTGGCGCAGGTACATGTAGAACGCCAGCAGGCCGATGACGGTGACCGTGGCGATGCCGATGCGCGAGAGCATGAGCGACTGCTCGATCTGCTCCTGCCCCTGCTGGACGTGCTCGTCGGCGCGGTCGATCAGCTTCTGCGCGTGCAGGCGGATCGCCTCCATGTGCTCCTTGCCCATGTCCGTGTGCAGGATGAATTTCCAGGCGTCCTCGTTGCCCTGCCGGCGCAGCCGCAGGCTCAGCTGCATCTCGGCCAGCTTGCGCGATATCTGGTGCGACAGCAGGCTGAATTCCTGCATGTCGGCAGGGGTGTCTATGAACAGCTGGCGCAGCCCGTCGAGGTTGGCCTGCACGGTGGCGACGGCCTTGTCGTAGGGCTCCAGGTAGGTCTCGTTGCCGGTGAGCAGGTAGCCGCGCTGCCCCGTCTCGGCATCGAGCATGCTCTGCATGAGCGTGTTCACGGCCTTGCGGGTATCCTGGCCGTGCTTCATCTGCTCCACGGCATCCTGCGAGCGCATGTGGCCCGTCTCGTTGATGCCCACCAGCACCATGGCGGCGAGCAGGGCCATCGGCAGGCTCAGGGCCATCCGGCGAACTTTGGGCAACCAGTGGCGGGTGTTTTCTTTGAGGCTCATACGCGTTATTCTGGATAATGCTTGATGGCCCGGGCACCGAACTGCCACCATGCAGCGATGCACCGGGAACCCGTGCAACCAACCAGCGTCAGGGGCGGCATCACCGCCCTATGAAAGAAAGATCGATGATCAAGATTGGCATTGTGGATGACCACGCGATTGTTCGCTCCGGCCTCAGGCAGTTCCTGTCGGAGCATGTTGACCTGCGGGTGGAGGGCGAGGCCGCCAACGGCCGCGAAGCCATCGATCTCGTGCGCAACAAGGAAATCGACGTTCTGCTGATGGACCTGTCCATGCCCGGCCAGAGCGGACTGGATGCCCTGGCCATGCTGCGCGCGAAGGCGCCCGACATGGGCATCCTGATCCTCTCCGGCTACCCCGAGGAGCACTACGCGATCAACCTGATCCGCCAGGGCGCGAGCGGCTACCTGAACAAGGAGTGCGAGCCCTCCGAAATCGTGGAAGCCATCCGCACCATCGCGCTGGGCCGCCGCTACCTCACGCCCGCCGTGGCCGAACTGCTGGCGCAGCAGCTCAACCGCAAGGACGACGCGCCGCCCCATGAACAGCTGTCGGAGCGCGAGTTCCAGGTGTTCCTCAAGCTGGCCAAGGGCGAGACGGCCGGCGACATCGCCAAGGCGCTGTCCCTCAGCGTCAAGACGGTGAGCACCTACCGCACGCGCCTGATGGAGAAGATGAGCCTGTCGTCCAACAGCGACCTGACCTACTACGCGCTCAAGAACCGCTTGATTGATTGAACACCCCCCTGAGGCCCTTCGGGCCTTCCCCCCGCTCTCGCATCGCTGCGCGATGCGGGCAGGGGGACGACACCAGCGGCCTGGCAAAGCCAGTTCCGCGGCGCCTGCTGGCATGCGAAGCGCCAGTTTCAACCGGTGTGGGTCAGAGAGAAGGGCCGGATGCTGACATAGCCGCGCCCGCATCCATACTTGCCGGACTGGCGCTGTGCTGAATGCAGTAATCCACCAGCGCATCGATTTCATTGGACTTGTCGAACACCGCGTCCACGCCGAGCTGCGCGCAGCGCATGCGCACGTCGGGCGTCGCGTAGTTGCTGAGCACCACCATCTTCTGGCCGGGCCGGCGCGTGCGGCAGGCCGCCAGCACGCCGAGGCCGCTGCCCTGCCGCAGGAAGAGATCGACGATGGCCAAGTCCCACTGGTCGCTGTGGGTGGACAGCCACTGCTTGCCTTCGTCCTCCGCATCTGCCACACCCACGGCCTCCACGGACGCCAACTCTTCCAGCGTACCGATCAGGTTCTCGCGGATGGTGGCGTTGTCTTCAACGATGTAGGTGCGGAGTTTCACAGGAGGATCCGGTTTTTTCTCGATCCATGCAGGGATGCGCTGATCATGAAGCGAATTTATCTGCTCGGGTCACCGGATTTTGCCAGCCGCCACGCGCGCGGAATGTAGGTGTATTCCTACCGCGCCGCACAGATTGCGCACCCGGGAGACCGGCCCACGTGCATCGTGCTCCACTCCATGGTCCGGCCGTCGAGCATCAGCAGGCGCCCCGCGAGCGAGGTGCCCACCCCTGCCAGCAGCTTGAGCGCCTCGGCCGCCTGCATGGCTCCCACCACCCCCACCAGCGGCGCGAACACGCCCATCATGGAGCACTGCACCTCCTCGAAGACGGCCTGCGGCGGGAAGATGCAGGCATAGCACGGCGATTTCGCATCGCGCGGGTCCACCACGGTGATCTGCGCGTCGAAACGGATCGCGGCCCCGGCGACCAGGGGCGTGCCATGGCGCATGCAGGCGGCGTTGACGGCATGGCGCGTGGCGTAGTTGTCGCTGCAGTCGAGCACCACCGTGGCATCGCGCACCAGCCCATCCAGCAGTTCGCCTTCGGCGCGGGCCTGCACCGCCGCCACCTGCACGTCCGGGTTGATGGCCGCCATGGCCGCCGCGGCCGATGCCACCTTGGGCTGCCCGATGCGGGCCGTGGTGTGGGCGATCTGGCGTTGCAGGTTGGTGAGGTCCACCACGTCGTCGTCCACCAGCGTGATGCGCCCCACGCCGGCGGATGCCAGGTACAGCGCCGCGGGCGAGCCGAGGCCGCCGGCGCCGATGATGAGGGCGTGCGCGGCCAGCAGGCGCTCCTGCCCTTCGATGCCCATCTCATCAAGCAGGATGTGGCGGGAATACCGCAGGAGCTGGTCGTCGGTCATGGTGAAGAAAAGGGGTTCCGAAAAAGACGAAAGGCCGGATTCCGCTGGAATCCGGCCTTGATCAGGGCTCGGGAGCGAAAGCTCAATTTTCTTTCTTTTCTTCCTTGCGTTCGGTCAGCGTCTTGCTCACCAGCACGGCACGGCCCTTGAGCTGGTTCAGTGCCTGTGCCAGCTGGAAGTCCTTGTCCGAGCCGAACTCCGGTATCTTGCGGTCGGCCGCCGGCTTCTTGGCCTCTTCCTCCATGCGCTTGAGGGCTTCCTCGCGGGCCTTTTCACGGGCCTCGTCCTTCTTCTCCTCGCCCTGGCCGCTGTTCAGGTGCTTGTCGAGGTCCGCCTCGCGCATGCGCAGGGCGGCGAAGGGGCTGCCCTCTTCCGAGTCGTCGATCATCACGTCGGGCACGATGCCCTTGGCCTGGATGGACTTGCCGCTGGGCGTGTAGTAGCGCGCCGTGGTCAGCTTGATGCCGGTGTCGGGCCCCAGGGGGCGCACGGTCTGCACCGAGCCCTTGCCGAAGGTCTGGCTGCCCATGATGGTGGCGCGCTTGTGGTCCTGCAGCGCGCCGGCCACGATCTCGCTGGCGGAGGCTGAGCCTTCGTTCACCAGCACCACGAGCGGAATCGACTTGATCGCGGCCGGCAGGCGGCGCAGCGGGTCGCCGCCGCCGCGGCGCTGGTAGTAGTCGGGCGAGGCCTTGTAGGTGGCCTTGCTGTCCGCCAACTGGCCGTTGGTCGAGACCACCGTGACGTTCTCCGGCAGGAAGGCGGCGGAGATGGCCACCGCGGCATCGAGCAGGCCGCCCGGGTCGTTGCGCAGGTCGAGCACCAGGCCCTTCAGGTTGGGCTCCTGCTTGTAGACCTCTTCCACCTTGCGCACGAAGTCGTCCACCGTGCGCTCCTGGAACTGCGACAGACGGATCCAGGCGTAGCCGGGCTCCACCACCTTGCCCTTGACGGACTGGGTCTTGATTTCCTCGCGCGTGATGGTGACGGGGAAGGTGCGGCTCTCGTCCTTGCGGAAAATGGTGAGCGTGACCTTGGTGTTGGGTTCGCCGCGCATGCGCTTGACGGCGTCGTTGAGCGACAGGCCCTTGACGGCCGTTTCGTCGATCTTGGTGATCAGGTCGTTGGTCTTGAGGCCGGCGCGGAACGCGGGCGAGCCCTCGATGGGCGAGACGACCTTGATCAGGCCGTCTTCCTGCGTGATCTCGATGCCCACGCCTACGAAGCGGCCCGAGGTGCCTTCGCGGAATTCCTTGAAGGACTTCTTGTCGAAGTACTGCGAGTGCGGGTCCAGGCTGGACACCATGCCCGAGATGGCGTCGGTGATGAGCTTCTTGTCATCCACCGGCTCCACGTAATCGGTCTTGACGAGGCCGAACACCGCCGACAGTTGCTGGATTTCCTCCAGCGGCAGCGGCGTCATGGCGCCGCGCGCCACCGTTTGCAGCGATACCGTGGTGAGCGCACCCGCCACCACGCCTACCGACACCCATCCCGCAATTTTGAGTTTGTGGCCCATACGCTACCTTTTACCGCCTCGAATCAATATACACCTTGGAAGGGCCCAACCCTCTGCAGTTCCGCATGGGCGCTCACTTTGGCAGGGGGAGATGGCAGGTTTTCCCCGTCTTTACGCGCTCTTTACGCCTTGCCCTGCGACGCTACGGCGGCCGCGGCCCGGGCGGCGGCCTCCGCGTCACCGAGATAGTAGTGACGGATGGGCTTGAGGTCCGCATCCAGCTCGTATACCAGCGGAATTCCGTTGGGAATGTTCAGGCCCACGATCTCCGCATCGGAGATGCCATCCAGGTACTTCACCAGCGCGCGGATGGAGTTGCCGTGGGCGGCCACGACCACGCGCTTGCCGGAACGGATCGCGGGCGCCATGGCGTCGTTCCAGAACGGCAGCACGCGGGCCACGGTGTCCTTGAGGCATTCGGTCA
>Ga0222424_100329_pt1 | contig 31955 bp, 22 predicted proteins | sample 2B2ome_FD_182468 | JGI IMG/M metagenome (GOLD analysis project Ga0222424, IMG submission 182468) | Enriched microbial communities from leaf-cutter ant dump, University of Wisconsin, Madison, United States - 2B200A (version 2) | ecosystem: Environmental > Terrestrial > Nest > Insects nest > Nest... | reverse complement strand
TGATTTTGAAAAAACGCCTTTCAAAGAAGTAGCCCTGCCCGTTCCCCAGCATCAGCGCTCCTTTTCCTACAAGGTTACCAGGCTGCCCCGGTTTGAAACAGCAGACTATGTAACCAAAGAACTGAAGCTTACTATTTACAACCAGGATTATGACTACCGGATAAAGGTAAATCCCAAGATCAAAAATCTCTTTGCCAATTATCCTACGGTAGACTACAGCACGTATTTTTCCATACCGGTAAGCAATACGACACATGCATCCCTCATTCCCATGCTAAAAAAGGAGCTAAAAGGCCGCTCTGTAAAAGATGGGATCGACTACCTTATGCGTTTTACCCGGTATGCCTTTCCCTTTGAGGAAGATACACGCCAGTTTGGCCGGGAAAAGCGGTTAACACCGGAGCAAACACTGCTCTATGAAGGCAGCGATTGCGAGGACCGGGTGCTGTTCTTTTTTTACCTGGTAAAAGAGCTCTACAACCGGCCCATGATCGTACTGGTGTATCCGCAGCATGTGACCATTGCCGTAAAGCTGGAAAAACCGGTGGGCACTTCCATTCTTTTTAACGGGGAACAATATTCCGTTTGTGAGCCCACTCCGCAGAAAGAAGACCTTCCCATGGGTAAATTAATGCCGCAATTAAAAAACATACGTTACGAGGTAGCGTATGCTTATCATCCATAACAAACCGGAGCGCTATACTCCGCAGTCATCAGATCGCATCGGTCTTCCTGCTTTTTTGGATCACAGCACAGCTGAATTATACCACTATTGCTTACTTTTTGCATATATGATGCGCACCCCGTCTAATGCGCTCGCATCATAAAAAAGCGTATCCGATCCTTTCTTTACGAGTTCCGGAACACGTTCAATAACACCACCGGGTATAGGAAACGAATAACTGAGCTCAATAGCCGTTCCGGTAGCATACTGCTTAAAATGGTAAGTTCCCTCTTCGGTTGTTGCAGTTGTTTCATAGGTTCGTTTTATTTGGAACGTACTATCCGGGTTGAGCAGCAGGGTTTGTTTATATCCAAGGGCCGCTCCTTTTTTTATCCCCGTCCAGCCCGCGCTGACTTCCACCAGATACCAGCGTTCCCCTTCATTTTTTTTATCTGTATGGGACTTTGTACAAAAGCCGGCAACCATGCTTACTGCAAGCAGGAGGATGATACGTTTAACATGTTTCATATTGATGATTTATCTGCAAAAACGAAAAAAACAGCAACCGGGCAACAGGCTAACATTTTTTTAATGATAAAAAAGGCCGCCTCGCAGGTTGGAGACAGCCCTTTAAAATTATACTTGCTTTGCGCTTATTTTACAGCTCCCGGCTTATCATAGGGCAATGACTGAGGGTCAAAATGTGCCCAACCTGTAGTCCAGTCCGTAGTTCCAAACGCACCTTTGAACGCAACGCTGTTATCAAAACCGGAGGCCAGTTTGGCGTCGGTAAATTTAGCGCCGGTTGCTGCTGAAGAACCAGCGGCCAGTGTAAAGTTCGGAACACCCACTTTAGCTGCGGCAACAATATCTTTTGAATATTTGTAAGGATCGGTCATTACACTTGCAGCATACACACCAGCATCAAACGTATTGTTGGCGGTGAGCCCGGGTGTAATCGCCGCCAAAGCTACTGCATTAGAGGCTTTAAGCTGGTTACCTTTACCGTTGCTGCCCAATACCAGGTTATTAGCGAATACAGATTTACCGGTAAGCAGGCTGTTCGAAGAATTCTCCGTGCCGCCTGCAGGCAATGCATCGTCGTAGAAGATACCTTCGGTATAGCCTACGAATACAGAGTTAAAGATACTGATGGCAGAGTTACGACGGATCTGTGCGGCATGCTGGAAGTTTGCATTAATGCTTCCGGCTCCGGCTTTGTCAACAGGGCCGATGATGGTCATGTTCGAAAATACAGCAGAAGTTTGCGGTGTTTTATTATCACCGGCTGCGTTATTATCTGATTCGAATCCGTTAGATCCGGATACGTCTGCAGTTGAGGCCAGGCGCTGTGCCAAACCAAACTGAACTTTTCCAGAGAATCCGTTATCTGTATCAAAATCATCATCCCAGGTGTCAATTGCCAATAAATATTTAGCATTTACCGTACCACCGAACCATTCATAAGCGTCATCGCCCGAACGGTACACTTCAATGTGGTCGATAGTGGTTCCGGATCCTACGCTACCAAATGTTAATCCATTGATTTCGTTATCCACGCTCAGGGGAATACCCGCGTATTCTATACGAACGTATTGCATCGTACCGGAGTTATCTGCCGGATCAGTACCGCCATGTTTTCCTTTAGCGGATGGATCAATTCCCTCGATCTGCACATCGGTACCGCCGTTGTTCGGAGCCTTACCCAGCAGGATCACACCACCCCAATCTCCCTGGGAACGACCTCCTGATGCAATGTTCGATGTAAATACGATGGGCTTATCTACAGTTCCCACAGCCATGATCTTTGCACCACGGGTAATGATCAGCGCTCCTTTGGTTCCTTTATCTCCTTTGATAATTGTGCCGGGCTCAATTGTAAGAGTGGCATTGTTTACAACATACACACCTCCCTTTAAAAGATAAATTTTGTTTGCAGACCAGGTGGTGTTTGCAGTAATGTCTCCTGATACAACCACCACATCCTCATTGGTCGTGGGGGGATTGATGTTGATGTCGTCACTCTTACTGGAACAGCTGGCAAAAAGCAACGCCGCACCAAGAGTTAAAATAAGAAATTGTTTTTTCATCGCTTTAAGATTTAAAAGATTGTGCTATTTTTTAGTTTTAAAAAGTATAGGTAAACGCCAGCGAGAATGTGCTTCCCGGTTTATAACTGCTAAACGTTTGATCGGCTGTCCGGGAATATTTTTTGTTTTTGTCTATATCATAATATAATGTGGTGCGCTGATTTAACAGGTCGTTTGCATTCAGCTTTACTTCTCCCTTTGTTTTTAATACTTTCACACTTAACTGCAGATCCACCAGGTCCCTGGGAGCATCCCAAACACCTCCAAAAAGGCCTCCTGCTGCAAAGAATAAACGGCGTCCTACCCGGTTATACACAGCATTGAAATTAATTTTGTCATCCAGGAAGCTGTGCTGCAAACCGGCATTCACCACATAGGGCGCCTGCCCTACCAGCGGTCTGTTCTTTTCCAGTTGAACAGCCCCGGTGGCTTCATTTTCCACTACCGATTTTACCAGTGAGAAATTGGCGTATGCCGTTGTGCTTTTCATAAACTCCGTTTCTGCAATAAAATCCAGTGTTTTCCGGATCTCCAGCTCGGCCCCGTATACACTCGCCTTGGCCGAATTAAAATAACTTACAATTTTGGTGGAGTTACGATCGTCAATAGAATTTTCGATCGCGTTAGTGAATTTTTTATAGAACCCGGATACTGAAATAATTTGTCCGCCGGAAGGATAAAATTCAAACCGGATATCGCCGTTGTCAATGGTAGCTTTTTTCAGATCAGGATTTCCTGAAAGCAACGCCAGTAATTCATAGTCGAAGAAATTAGCCCTCGCCAGTTCCCGGAACTCCGGGCGGGCCAGTGAACGGAAATAAGACGCCCGCAGGTTGGTTTTAGGGGTAAGACTATAGGTATAGTTCACTGAAGGCAGCACATCAACATAATTTTGCTTTACATCTGGACTGGTTGAGCCTTTGGACTCCAGCTCCATATCAAACTGCTCTACCCGCGCACCCCACACCACGCGGGACTTTGACCCGATCCGGTTATCCAGCATCAGGTATCCGGCATTGGTTAATGAATGTGCGTTGTAACTATCAAAGTTATTGGGGATCTCATCCAGCGTATAGTTCTGCAATACATCCGCAGCGTACAGCTGGTTCAGGGGGCGGGTCCGGATCGCATTCATTTCATCCGGGTCGATATTTACATTTAATACCATTCCCAGGAAGCGGGCATCAAAGTCTCTTTTGCGGTATAACGAAGATACACCCGCTTTAAACATCGCCTGGTTGTCGAACATCTTCAACGGCAGTGTGTACATTGCCGATCCGGAGAAATTGTTTTCATCCAGATGGGTGTACATACGGGTGTTTTCCTTTCCAAGCGTGGTAACACTTGCAGAATATTTATATGCCTCGGTACCCCGGTCAGCAACGTTGGCCAGGTAATTTACCTTGCGTTGATCCGGCTGATCATTAATGATCTTGGCATAGCTCAGAGACCAGTTCAGCTTGCTGCTGTTTTGTCCCAGCTGGTGTGTGCCTTCCAATACCGACTTCAGGAGCGATTTCTCCATCAAATCAAAGGCAAAAAACTTTACATCGGCCGATGCTCCGCGGTTGGTTCCGGTTCTGTACAGGTACTGATCATCATAGATCCGGTTATAGATGTTCTTGAACGTTATTTTTGATTTAGACGCTACATAGGCAAAATTGGCCATTGCCCCAAGATTGGTCGAAAATTTGTAAACATTATCCCGGTAGTCATAATCTACATAATCCCTGATCAGGTCTTTATAAATATTCTGTGCATTCCGGTAGCTGACGGCCGCCAGCACACCAATCTTGTTATTATTTTTCAGCACCCCCACTTTACCGGCACTTAGCTGATACGACTGGATGGGTAATGCCTTATTACTGTAAACATTCCAGTCCTGTGGCAACATCTTCATTGCCTGTACGCTTTGCTCGGATGTCAGTTGCCGGTTAATGATAACATCCGATGACGGGAAGTTTTTAGACAGTTTTTTGTCACCATTATCAAATCCGAAATAATCCGTCGTGTTGCGTACACCGCTTTTAAAATCCTTAAATGTTGATGCAGTATTATATCCCTCACTGAGCGTTACCGTTAAAAAGTTCCGGTCCGGGATATCCTTGGAAGTTACCTGTACGGCACCTCCGGCAAAATCGCCCGGAAGATCGGGTGTAGCGGTTTTTGTAATAATAACCTTATCTACCAGGTTGGAGGGTATAATGTCAAATGAAAAGGCCTTTCTGTTTGGCTCTGTGCTCGGCAGGGGTGCGCCGTCTAATAGCGCCGTATTATAACGGTCGCTTAACCCGCGGATGATCACAAATTTATTATCCTGAACGGTGGTTCCGCTTACCCTTTTTAATACATCCCCGGTATTTTTATCGGGTGTTCTTTTTATTACATCAGCAGAAATACCATCCCCGATCGTAGCGCTGATTTTTTGCTGGGTATATAAAGAAGCAATGGTTTCTCTGCGGGCACTGGTCCTAACAATAACTTCCTGTAAGGATTTATCTGCCTTGTTCAGGGAAATGTTCAAAACCGGCTGTTCCTCTGTAGACGCTGCCACATCCGCTATTTCTTTTGTTTGATAGCCAATTGCCGAAATAACAATTACCGATTTTTCATTACCGTTTAATGTTAAAATGAAGGTGCCGTTTATATCTGTTGCTACCGTTTTCTTTGAATGCTGGTCTGCTACTGTAGCTCCTGCCACGGGTTGCCCGTTTTCTCCGTCGGTTACTTTTCCTGTAACCTTCGACTGAGAAAAAACCCAACCAGAAACTCCCAATAATATAGCGATGAACAGCAGCCTAATTTGCATAGAGAATATTTGCTGCAAAGATTCAAATCGTATTGTTACCTCATTGTTACCCCCATGTTACCAAATCATCAACCAGGGATTACCTTAATGTTAACAGCCCTTGTAACCGCAGTTTCTTTGTTGAAAAACCAATGTAAAATCTTAAAAAAGGGGGCGTTTTAGTCAAAAAAAGAGATGAATCCATATTTCCTATATTAAGGAATTATTAATTCCTGTAATTTTATCATTATACTTCACTGAACGGGATAATTTTGCCACCAATTTTAAAAACATACCATGGGACTCAACTCTTTTCTAAAAATTTTCACCCCCAGCAATACCGTTTTTTTTGAATTGTTTGAAAAAATAGCTGCCAATGTAACTTCTATGGGGAAACTTTTAAAGCAGATGGTCAATGAGACCGATATCAATAAACGGAATTCTCTTTCCCAGTCTATTATTGATATGGAACATGGCAACGATGAACTGACCCATAACGTGTTTACCGAGCTGGGCAGGAACTTTATCACCCCGTTTGACCGAGAAGATATACACTATCTGGCTACGTCGCTGGATGATATCGCCGACTATATTTACGCTACCGCCAAAAAGATCACTACCTACCGGGTAAATCCGAATGAAACCGGGATACAGAAAATGGCAGAGCTGATCGTACAGGCAGCGGAGCAGGTACAGGCAGCGGTAATGGAGCTGAGGGATATGAAGAAGGTCCGCAATATTACAGAAGCCCTCGTAAAGATCAACAGTATTGAAAACCAGGCGGATGACGTATTTGACCTGAGCATTGAATATTTATTTGATACAGAGGCCGATGCCAAAGAGGTGATCAAGAAAAGAGAAGTATACCAGGCAATGGAGGTGGTTACAGATAAATGTGAAGACGTAGGGAACGTGATCGAGTCCATTATTATTAAATATGCATAGGAACGGTTCATAGGTCATTATTAATGATGCATTGTATTTATATACAAACCGCATCATTATTGGCTTATTATCAAATCAGCACATTAGCACATTAATTATGTTTACATACCTCGTTGTCATTATATCCCTGGCGTTGATCTTTGATTACATTAACGGGTTTCATGATGCGGCCAACTCTATCGCCACCGTTGTTTCCACAAAGGTACTGACCCCTTTTCAGGCAGTTATATGGGCAGCCCTTTTCAACTTTGTTGCTTATTTTATCTTTAAGGATCATGGAGTGGCCAATACGATTGCCAAAACCGTTAAGGAAAATTTCATTGATCTTAACGTGATCTTTGCCGGGCTCATTGCCGCCATTATCTGGAATCTGTTTACCTGGTGGCGGGGTATCCCATCCTCTTCTTCGCATACGCTTATTGGTGGCTTTGCGGGAGCCGGCATCTCCCATGCCATTGGAATGGGCACCGGTAACCCGTTTACTGCCGTTAACTCCGGGGTGATCCTGACCATTGCAGCGTTTATCTTCCTGGCGCCCATTATCGGTATGATCATGGCCTTTCTGTTCTCCATCTGGTTTATCAACTCCTTTAAAAAAGGGTGGCGGGTGAAGCTTTTTTCCTTCCTGGTGATCGCTGTGGTATTCGTATTTTTAAGCTTTGTACTTGAAACCGATCCGGCGCAATTAAAATCGCACTATGAGTCTTATTTCCTGAAGGTCGTCTTTTACTCCCATAATTTTAAATACATCCTGCTGGGGTTAATCCTGATCATCATGGCCCTGTTCTCGCTGTTCTTAAGCGGGCTGAACGCGCACCGGGCCAACATCTGGTTCAAACGGCTGCAACTGGTTTCATCGGCCATCTTCAGCATCGGGCATGGTGGTAACGATGCCCAAAAAGTAATGGGGATCATTATGGCGGCCCTGGTGGCCTATGACCCCAACACGTATAACCTGAATCATATGGTGATATGGGTACCATTGGCCTGTTACACGGCCATTGCACTGGGTACTATGAGCGGAGGCTGGAAAATTGTAAAAACCATGGGTACTAAAATCACCAAGGTAACCCCCTTTGAAGGAGTGGCAGCAGAAACTGCCGGAGCCCTTACCCTGTTTGCAACCGAGGCCATGAAAATACCCGTAAGTACCACCCATACCATTACCGGCTCCATCATGGGGGTAGGTGCCACCAAACGTTTATCGGCCGTACGCTGGGGCGTAACCATCAACCTGATCTGGGCCTGGATCCTTACCATACCGGTAAGTGCCGTGCTGGCCAGCGTTGTTTACTTCATTATGAAGCTGGTGGTTCCCGGGATCCAATAGGACTTCAGCATACAAAATATTAAATGATAACTGTAAAAGTATCCGCAACCCGGATACTTTTTATATTTCAACAGGTCCATCCCAGATCGAGGATCGAGAATCCGGAATCGGGAAACCAGAATCCAGAATGGCGGTACGGGAACCTAACAAAAAAATCCGCACCTTTGTACCTCAATAAAAAAATTTATGAGTAAGATTTTGGTGACCGGTGGTTGTGGCTATATTGGTTCATATACCATTGTGGATTTAATTGAGAGCGGGTATGAGGTCATTTCGGTGGATAATAACAGCCGGTCTCAACCCTTTATTCTGGAGAATGTTGAAAAAATTGCCGGCAAAAGCGTCAAGAATTACAAAGTGGATCTTTGCAATTTTGATGATACCCATGCTATTTTTGAAGAAAACCCGGACATCGCCGGTATCATCCACTTTGCAGCCTATAAAGCGGTAGGAGAATCGGTGGAGGCCCCGATGCTTTATTATGAAAACAACCTGAACTCCCTCATTAATATATTAAAATGTGCAAGGGATTTTGATACGCCTTATTTTGTTTTTTCATCTTCCTGCACGGTGTACGGCAACCCGGACCATATTCCGGTAGTGGAAACAACCCCTACCAAGCCGGCTGAATCGCCCTATGGCGCCACCAAACAAATGGGAGAACAGATCCTTACCGATTTTGCAAAAGTATTTGACACCAACGTGATCGCCCTGCGTTATTTTAACCCGGTGGGAGCGCACCCATCTATCCAGATCGGGGAATTGCCGGTTGGGCGTCCTCAGAACCTGGTGCCGGCCATTACACAAACCGCTATCGGCAAACTTCCGAAAATGACGGTTTATGGTGCCGATTATGATACCCGCGATGGGTCCTGCTTACGTGACTTCATTCATGTAAGCGATATCGCCCATGCGCATACACTGGCTATAAAATACCTGGAAGCGGAAAAGAACAAAAGCAACTATGAGATCTTTAACCTGGGAACGGGAAACGGGGTTACAGTGCTGGAAGCCATTCAGTCTTTTGAAAAGGTAAGCGGTGTAAAACTGAACTACGAGATCGGCCCCCGCCGGCAGGGCGATGTGATCGCCATCTATGCCAATAACGACCACGCGGTAAAGAGCCTGGGCTGGGAGATCCGGTACGGTCTGGATGATATGATGCGCACCGCCTGGGAATGGGAACAGAAACTGGCGAAAGAGCAGCAGCAATAACAGTATAAGCATTTAGCCTTCACCTTTCAGATTTGAAACACGGAAGGCTAAATGCTGAAGGTAAAGGCCGGCCCTTTTGCGGGCTGGCTTCAGTTTATCTAAATTGTGCCGGTTTTTGAAAAACTTAGCTATTATTCCGGCTTCAGAAAGTCTTCCCTTATCACCGCGCCAATGCCAGGTTGATCGGGAATTTCAATCCGCCCGTTCTCTTTATATAATATGCCTCCTTCAACCGGGTCCTGGCTGAACATGAGCGCGGTATCAAAATCAAAATACACAATCTTCGGGCTGCAGAGCGCCAGGTGCGCAAAAGCCGTCATGGCCAGCCTCGATTCCAGGAAAGCACCGATCTGGATCTCCATGTCTGCGGCCTCCGCCAGCCGGATCATTTGCAGGGCATTATAAATACCACCACTTTTTCCCAGTTTAATATTGATACGGTCACAGGCCCCCAGGCCGATCAGCCGTTTTACGTCATGCTGGTCGCCGCAGCTTTCATCGGCCATCACGGGAATGGGACTTTGTGCTTTTATTTTTGGCAGCTCCATAAATTCCCAGCGGGCAACAGGCTCTTCGCAATGCTGGATGTTAAACGGTTCAAGGGCTTTAAGGGTTTCAATGGCCTCGGCCACTCCCCAGCCCTGGTTGGCATCCACACGCAGCGGGATATCACTGCCCACAGCCTCCCGTATGGCCCGGATCCGTTCCACATCCTGTGCTCCTCCCTTGCCGATCTTAACCTTTATGACCGGGAATCCCTGTGTTTTTATTTTTAAGGCGTCTGCCGCCATTTTAGCCGGGGTATCCACGCTTACGGTATAGTCCGTTGCTATTTCCTTATTCCCAGTACCACCCAGGAACCGGTAAAGCGGCTGTCCTGCATGTTTTGCGGCAATGTCATACAATGCCATATCAAAAGCACTTTTAATGCTTTTGTTTCCGTAAATAATCCGGTCCATATCCGCAACCCGGTCGCCGATGGCCAGGGGATCTTTGCCCAGCAATGCCTGTTCAAAATACCGCCCCACCACCAACCCGGTATCAGCCGATTCACCATTAATGCTCATAAAGGGACTGCACTCCCCCCACCCGGTAATACCGGCACTGGTCTCCATACGCACCACCACGCTTTCCGCATTATACAATGGGCCCAGGGAAATGATAAAGGGTTCCTTTAAGGGAATAAACAGTTTGTAAAGGTCGATCTTTGTAATGGCTAATGCTTGCATGTGCTAAAAGTACAATTGTTCCTGCTCATAAAAAACAGCTAAGCATGGCATGCACTTACCGATTGTTCCACACTTCGGATCTTTACCGCAACCCGCCGGTACAAATACGAGCAGCAGCCGGCGGGCTCATTTTCCGGTGGCATTTGTTTTAAATCCGATAGGATTGCGGGGTCGCGAACGTAGTTTTTCATCCATAATTTCCCTGATTAGCTCAAAAATGGTTTCAATCTCACCATCATGCATTTTCACATCATGCCCTATATAGGTAAGTCTTTTGTCTAATTGTTCCAGTTTTAATACGATATCCTTATTGTCAAGCAGGGCTTCACGTAACCGGACAAAAATGTCTATGATTTTTATACTTACAGCTACAGCTTTAGGGCTCTTTAAAACGTTGGCCAGCATTAATACACCATGTTCTGTAAATACGTTGGGTAATGCACCACCCAGGACCTGCCTGGATGGTATCGCATTTTGCGATACCATCCATTTCACCTCTTCTTCTGTGAGCTTAAACATAAAATGTTTCGGGAACCGGTCGGTATTGCGTCTTACCTGTTCATTCAGCCTTCTTGTTTCCACGCCGTACATTTCCGCCAGATCCCTGTCCAGCATAACTTTCCGGCCCCTTACTGTGTAAATTTTATTGATCACATTTTCGTCACTGATGACCAGTGTTTTTTCCATGGTATAAAATTGAACGGGTTAGCAGCAAATTTTGAAGATCGGGCTGTCTGTACTTTTTTTACCGGCAATTTTTCTTAAGTCTTACCGCTAATATAACAAATTTATCATATACAATTATCAAGATATGCTTATAATTATTTTTGCAGCCAACAGTCAAGCCTTTGACATCTGTTCGTCTAAAACAGCAAAAAGGCGGCACTTGCGCGCCGCCTTTGGAGAACCTGTTAGTTCTCAAGACCTAACAGGTCTATCTTACCAATTTCAATTCGTTGATAATATTTGTAGCACCACCCAGTTTGTCGATGCACCACAGCACATAACGGATATCCACATTGATGGTCCGGTTCAGGTCCTTATCAAAAGCAAGTTTGTGACTAAGAGCCTCATAGTTGCCGTCAAAGGCCAAACCCAGCAATTCTCCCCGGCCATTGATCACCGGAGATCCGGAATTTCCGCCGGTGATGTCGTTTGAGGAAATAAACCCTACTACCAGGTCTTTGCGCACAGGGTCCATATACTGACCAAAGTCACGCTTCTTTAATAACGCGATCTGTTTTGCCGGCAGGTCATACTCATAATCGCCCGGCTTATATTTTTCCAATACTCCTTTTGAAGTGGTCACATAGTCATAAAATACCGCATCGCGGGGCTTGTAAGCCTTTACCTGGCCATAGCTTACCCGCATGGTAAATGTAGCATCCGGGTACATCATTTTTGCCTTTGCGGGTTCCATGGCCATTACACCTTTCAGATATAACCGGCCATAATCGTTATTTTTTGCCGTAAATTCCTGGTATTTAGGTCCTACACCCTGTTGATAGTTCCGGATAAATGCAAGAGCCTGGGCAAAGGCCGGGTCTGCATCCAGCGCTTCCAGGTCCGGGTTCCCTATAAAGGTTTTCCATTTTGCATCATCAAACACCATTGAATGTGCAAATACATCGGCAGCATATTTTTTATAGGATGCTGCTTCCGAAAGACTGCCGTATTTTGACTGAAGGTCTTTATAAAAGGCTTCCGGCTGCTGGCTTTTGTCCACGTTTTCATAAAACAACCGGGTAACCGCTGCAAGGATGTTCTCATCAGACGGTTTGTCTTCTTCCTTTAAGAACGCATCTCGGGCCTCAGAAGAACCGGCCGCCACCTTTGCAACCTCTTCTTTGGCAGCACCGGATGCCAGCGCATTCCTTAACGGGATCAACGATGCAGCAAAGTCAATAAGCGGGGAGCCCATAATGCCCTCATTCAGGTATACCCGTGCCCTGGCATAGGGACGCCAGTCTTCGTAAGCCGTTGCCCAATCCGCAAAAATATGCTGATATTCCGGTTTGCCTTTTGCCCAGGTGTTGAACCGGTCCTCGGCGGTCTTCTTTTGGCCGTATACATCATACTTGAGCAACTGTTTGGTTTCCCCGTCAAAAAACTTCCAGTAATTGGCAATGCCAGCATAGCTGGATGCCAGTTTCAGTTTTATGGCAGGATCTTTTTTCATTTGCTCAAACATATACTTCAGGCGCACATCCCTTAATGCCACCAGGGTGGGATTATTTACATCGGTAGCCAGTTTAATCCCATAAGAGGACTCATACCGGTTGGTTCCGCCGGGATACCCCCAGATCATGGTGAAATCACCTTCCTTAACCCCCTTTAAAGAAACCGGAAGGAACCATTTGGGCTTTAAAGGAACGTTGGACGGATCATAAGCTGCCGGTTTGTTCTGTTTGTTGGCATACACGCGGAAAACGGAAAAATCACCGGTGTGCCGGGGCCATTCCCAGTTGTCTGTATCACCACCAAATTTACCCACGGCTTCAGGAGGTGTTCCTACCAGGCGGATATCATTGTAATGTTCATATACAAAGGCCAGGTACTGGTTGCCCTTAAACAGGGGGCTTACCCGGGTTTCTATACTGGCAGCGGCATCGCTCATGCGTTTGTTGATCGCCGCCAGGACCTCTGTCTGCTTATCAGCGCGCTCCTTGCCGCTCAGGGAGCCCAATGCAGTGGTTACCTCTTTGGTAACGTCCTCGATGCGCAGTAGGAACTGAACGTTCAGGGCCGTTTTGATTTCTTCACCCTTGTTGCGCGCGTAAAAACCATCCCGCAGATAATTATGATCAACGGTGCTGGCGCTGGCAATGGCATCATAACCACAGTGGTGATTGGTAAAAATGAGCCCCTCCGGACTTACGATTTCACCGGTACAGCCCCCTCCAAAAATGATGATGGCATCCTTCAGTGAATTTTTATTGATGCTGTACAATTGTTCCTTACTCAGCTTGAGGCCTTTTTTAACCATATCATTATATACCTGCTGACCCAGCAATTGCGGCAGCCACATACCTTCATCCGCATACGAGCGGATCACTGCGGTCATCAGCACCAACAGCAACAGAAAACTTTTCTTCATCCGATTTATCGATTTTTTTTTTATAAAATAAGAAGGCCTTCGCCCCGCTAACAAGCGTTCAAACATACAACAAATGTTTGCAAGTTTTTATACCTGCCGGACAAACAGCGGTTTACAACCGGAGCCACTTTAGATAGTTCTTAAAGAAAGAGCAGTTTTCTTAACAGAAATATGATAAAAAGAACAGCTGCTTAAAGAAACAGGACCAGGGAAGAATAAAAATTGTTTTTGGTAAAATAGGGTGGCTGGCAGAAGTTTCCGGGGGCACTGCTTCTTTTTTAACCTTGTGGCAGCTACCGGCTAAATTCATCTAAATTGGCGAAATAGCAGGCAATATCAACGATAAGTACCATGTTTCTCCGGAGCCGGTCACTGCCGAAATCAGATGCGCCGCCCGGCAGCGGCTATTTCATTCATAAGGATTTCTGCTACCTTTATAGATAAGGGGATCACCGGGCCCAGCTATTTCTCCTGCATCCCTAACTGCCGGGCCCCGTAGTTATGCCATCGTCGATGAAAAAAACAGTTTTTTTATTCTTCAGCCTGCTTTATGGTGCTTTACACGCCCAGATAAGCGTTGACGCCACAAAAACCTTTTTACAGGAAAAAGGCAAACCCTTTTTCTGGCTGGCAGATACCGGTTGGGAGCTATTTCACCGCCTGAGCCGGCAGGAAGCCATACACTATTTAAATATAAGACAGCAACAGAGTTTTAATGTGATCATGGCTGTTGCTTTGAGCGAGCTGGATGGTATCCGGCAGCCCAATTTTTATGGCGACCGGCCTTTCAAAAACCTGGATCCGCTGCAGTGGGACGAAACACGCGGAAATGATCCTGCTAATGCAACGGCTTATGACTATTGGGATCATGTGGATTTTGTGGTCCGCGAAGCTGCCAAAAGAAATATTTATATCGGTATGCTGCCGGCCTGGGGCGATAAAGTGGTTCCCGGCGCCGCCGGTCCGGTAATTTTTACGCGCCCGGACATTGCCTATGCCTATGGCAAAAAATTAGCAACACGGTATAAGGATCAAAAAAACATGCTCTGGATCCTGGGGGGCGACCGGCCGGCCGTTATTGGAACCACCGATTACAGACCTGTTTGGCGGGCCATGGCCAGGGCCATACGGGAGGTGAATGGCAACAATGTGTTCATTGCCTACCATCCCGGTTGGCATACCAGCGCCTACTTTAAAGCAAAAGACACCTGGCTGGGGATGAATGCCATCCAAAGCGGTCATGCTACAAGGGACATGCGTATCTGGGATTCGGTAAGAACCGACCTGCAAACGCTTCCCAAACGGCCCTTTATGGATATGGAGCCCTGCTACGAGGACCATCCTGTTTTTCCCTGGGATGGTAAATGGACAAGAGCCGGAAGGGGTTATTTCTCAGATTATGATGTACGTGCAAGAATCTACCGGGGCGTGTTTTCGGGCGGTTGCGGGGCTGTATACGGCCACCACCAGGTATGGCAGTTTGCAGATACCAGCAGAAATAAACCACTATTCATCGGAGATACATTGATCGGGTGGAAAAAAGCGATCCGGTCTCCGGGTGCCTGGCAGATGCGGCATCTCAAAAAGTTACTGGAAGCGCATCCGGATTTTCACCGGGTAGAAGACAGCCTGCTTATTGCCTCAAACCGGGGCAGCGATTACCGGGACCTTATCATTGCCACCCGGAATCAAAAGAAAACCTATGCCCTCATCTATCTGCCACAGCCTTACCCGATCCGGGTCGATCTGGATCGCCTGCGGAAAGGGCGAAAAAAAATAACCTGGTTTGATCCCGTCACCGGTACCTCGCGTCCGCTGTTGCGGCATTATAGCAGCGGCGTGCAAACATTTGCACCCCCTGATAAAAATCAAAAGGACTGGGTGCTGGTCATTGACGTATTAAAATGAATACCCCATAGCCCCGGTAAACCCGGCTAATGATAGACTTCCGTATTTACGATGGTAGGCAACCGCTCACCATTTAAACCGGCGATCACATTCTTTGCGGCCATTACGGCCATCGCATCACGGGTTTCCACTGTGGCTGAGCCGATATGGGGCAAAATGCACACATTGGGCATTTTGAGCAGGGGATTGGCCGGGTCCATCGGTTCCGGATTGGTTACATCCAGCCCAGCTCCCCAGATGGTATTGCTTTCCAGCGCTGCTTTCAGGTCTGCTTCATCATGCAGTCCGCCTCTTGCTGTGTTTACAAAAATGGCATTGCCTTTCATTTTTTCAAATGCCTCCTTATTAAACAGCTCTTTTGTCTGTGGAGAAAAATTGGCATGCACGGAAAGCACATCGCTTTGGGCCAGCAATTCCTCAAAGGAAACATACCGGGCCCCCAGTTCTTTTTCGGCGTCCTCATTATGGTTACGATTATGATAGATTACCTGCATATCAAAAGCCGCCCGGCATTTCCTGGCCATTTCATAACCGATCTTACCCAGTCCGAATATCCCCAGCGTTTTCCCATCCAGTTCAATACCTAAATCGGCAACCGGCTCAAATTCCTGCCATTTTCCATCCAGTATTTTATGATAATTATAAAAAGCCTTACGCGATACCGCCAGCATCAGCAGGAAGGCCGTATCCGCCGTAGCCCGGCTAAGCACACCCGGGGTATTACCAACCGGAATGCCCAGCCGCGTAGCCGCTGCGATGTCTACATTATCATAACCTACCGAAAAAAGGGACAATACCTTTAAATGGCTGCAGGCTTCCAGCAAGACTGCATCTGCTTTTACAAAACCGGCGCTCAGCAACGCGTCATACTGTTTTACCTGCGCGATCAGCTCCTCCTGCGACAGCGTCTGCGCTGCAATGGTATAAGAAATGCCCGCCTCCTGCAAAAGATCCAGGCCGGCCCGGGGTATTTGTTTGGTAATGAATACGTTCATAGTGAAAAATTGTTTAGTGAAACGTGAACGGTTTTAGCGCATGGTTAATGGTGAGGCGAACTCCGGTTGACCATTGCCTTTTCGCTATTGCCTGTTCACAGTTGACCTTTACGAAGCTACTGTTATTCACCGACATTTTATTTTCTTTTACCGGCAAAAAACGCCAAACAAGGTACTATGCATTGCCAAATACTAAAGTTTGCCAATATCTTTGTGCAACAATTGACAATCAATGAACATTGATAATACACAAAGCCAGATGCGAAAGGGGATTTTGGAGTTTTGCATCCTGTCAGTGATCAAAAGAGGGGAGGCTTATCCGAGTGATATTATTGAAGAAATGCGGGCCTCGGGTTTACAGATACTGGAAGGGACACTTTATCCTTTGCTAACCCGGCTGAAGAATGCAGAAATGCTTACCTACCGCTGGGAGGAAAGTAGCAGCGGTCCGCCCCGGAAATATTTTTCCCTTACGGACAAGGGTAAAGGATTTTATAAAGAGCTGGAACAGACCTGGAACGAATTATCAAACGCAGTCAATACCTTAAGCACAAAAAACCTGTAACGACAAAACAAAAGCAATGAAACAGATCATCAACATACAACTAGGCGGCCGCAGCATTGCCATTGAAGATACCGCAGCGCAAAAAGTGCAGCAGTACCTTGAAAGTTTACGTGTGCATTTTTCAAAAGAGCCGGGAATGGACGAGATCCTGGCCGATATTGAAGCCCGTTTTTCTGAGCTGATGTTTGAAAAAATACGAAAGGGTGCCCCCCATATCACCGATGCCGATGTGGAGGAAATGATTGCCACCATGGGCCGGCCGGAAGACTTTGCCGAAGAAGCAGGGCCCGATAGCCAGGCGCAGGGCGGCGGCACCCGCTTTGCAACCGGCAACCGTAAGTTGTACCGGAATGAGAGCAATAAAGTGCTGGGCGGCGTGTGCAGCGGCGTGGCCAACTGGATCAATATCGACCCCTCTATTGTGCGCGTGCTGTTTGCCATTATTGCTTTTGGCAGTTTTGGCACCGGTTTACTGATCTATATCCTGCTCTGGATCTTTTTACCCTCCAGGAACCTGGAAGGGTATAAAGGCAAGCGTTTGTTCCGCAACCCGGATGATAAAAAGATTGGTGGTGTGGCCAGCGGCATAGCGGCCTATTTTGGAAAAGAAGCCAATACCGTGCGCCTGATCTTTGTGCTGCCGTTTATCCTCAGCACCATTAACGGCATTTTCAGTCACGGTAACTTTGATCCCTTCAGGGGCGTATTCTTCAGTTCGCTCAGCGGCACGTTCCTGATCGCCTATATCATTCTCTGGATCGTATTGCCCGAAGCCATCAGCCCTTATGAAAAAATGGAAATGCATGGCCAGCCGGTGGATCTAAATTCCATTAAGAATAACGTTCAAAACTCGATGGGAGATGTTTCCAGCCGGATCAGGAACTGGGGAAAAGAGGTTCAGCAATCGGCAGAACGTTTTGGAAACAGCAGCAAAACCTATGGCCGTAATTTCGGCAGGGAGTTTGGCAGTGCAGCAGGCCGGGGAGCCCGGGGACTGGGCCACGGGATCGCCGTGGTGATCAAAGCCATCTTCCTCATCATTTTCGGTACCATCATCTTTTCGCTTTTTATCGGGTTAATGGCATTGCTGTTCAGCGGCTATGTATTTGCCCCGTTTAATAATTTCTTATGGACCAGTGAAAACCAGCAATTCCTGGCCTGGGCCACCATCCTCTTATTCATAGGCGCTCCCATTGTAGGCTCGGTGATCTGGCTGTTCCGCATGATCCTGAATGTAACCACACCCGGCAACTACCTCAACTGGCTGTTTGGCGGACTCTGGGCTTTTGGCTGGATCTTCCTGGTACTGTTTGTAAGTAGTATCTCAAAAGACTTTAAAAGGAATCAGACGGTTGAAACGCCCGTTGCCATTACCCAGCCCAGGAGCGGCAAAATGATCCTTACCGTTTCCCAGCCGGAACTGGAATTCAACGGCGATTTTACCTGGATGCGCGATACGGATGGTGACCGTATTTCCGGGTTCAGTCTTACAAAAGACACCCTGAAATTATCCGATATCTCCATCCGGTTTGCAAAAAGCCCGGACTCACTTTACCATGTTTCCGTCGACCGCCAGAGCTTTGGCAACACAGACGAAGATGCCCTGGCCCGCCTGAATAAGATCAGCTATACGGTTTACTCAACGGACAGCATCCTGGACCTGGCCAGTGGTTTTTCGGTGGATAAAACGAGCAAATACCGGTTGCAGCGGGTTCAGGTGATGGTACAGGTGCCTGTTGGCAAAAAAATACAGATGGATCCCTCTGTAAATGAAAAACTCAATACGCTCGACATTGATGTAGAGTCCGGAGAGTCACGCGTACGCCGCATCCGCGAAAGAAGGAATTACCGCTTTTATTCCCCCAATACGGAATATACCATGATGGAGAACGGAAGCCTCCAAAACGGAAACGGACCGGTGGAAAGCAGTACCTCCGGCCAGGCCGACACGGCGTACCGCTGGCAGGACCCCGCCAATAAGACCGACTCCGCCCGGGAAATACCTGCAGGTGCCTACCGATACCCGACAGACTCTGCCGCAAAAAAAGATACCGGGTCTTACCGGTATAAGGACAGTAAACCGGCGAACCCATCCAAAGAAGCATTAAACCGCCTGTTGCAGCAAAAGGAAAAAGAAATCGAAGAACTGCGTAAAAAAGTAAACCAGTAACCGGACCTGCCGGGTTCATACTCCGGCAACGTCCATCCCTTATTATTTAACAGTCCGGCAGGGACCATCATCCCTGCCGCTTCAAAAAAACAGGCGCACTCCTGTAAAGGGATCCTATTGCCTGAAAAAACAATTATGAACCTTGCTATGCTCCGCGTTACCGTCCTGATATTTGCAGCAGCCCTGCTGAACCAGCTGCAGGCCCAGGATCAATCTACCACTCAAATGATCTCCGGTCTTATAAAGGACAGTCTTTCAAAAGAACCGCTGGCATTTGCCACGATTGCTGTTTTTACAAAGACGAATACACCGGACACCGTGCTCTCTTGCAATGAACAGGGTCTTTTTACGGTTACCCTGCCACCGGCCGGCCGGCTTACGTTCACCGCAACCGGTTACCATCCAAAGACAATGACCGCAGATTCCCTTGCGTTCCTCCCGGAGCGGGTCATTTACCTGAAAGCACAAGTACAGGAGTTAAAGGGAGTAACGGTAACGTCCACCAAACCGCTGATCCGGCGTGAAGTGGATAAGCTGATCTATAACATGGAGGCAGACCCGGAAAGCAAGTTCCGAAATACGCTGGACATTCTAAAAAAAGTGCCTTTCCTTTCCGTAACTGCCCAGGGAAACCTGCTGTTCAAAGGCAATTCCAGCTACCGCATCCTGATCAACGGAAAGCCATCCGGCATGATGGACAATAACCCCTCGGAGGTGCTGAAAAGTTTGCCCGCATCCACCATCCAGGACATCGAGGTTTATACAACGCCTCCTTCAAAGTATGACGCAGAAGGCCTTGCCGGTATCATTAATATTATTACCACCAAAAAAATCGGGGAAGGTTATAAAGGCACCCTGAACCTGAATGAAAGTACTCCGACCGGAGGACCCGGTGGCGGCTTTTCCTTTACTGCCACGCATAAAAAATTCGGTGTTGAACTCTATGGAGGCGCCAATGCTACGCATAACCCCGCTGTGCAAACCGGTATCACCCGTACTACAAGCGGTGAGGAACCTGCACGACTCATGGTTTCCGGCTCCGGAAAAAACAATAACAATGGCCGCTACATCGGTTCACAGTTCAGTTATGAGATCGACTCCCTTCAGCTGATTACGGCCCAGCTGAATGCAAACGGCTTTTATTCAAAAGGGCAGGTTTCAAGATTTTCGATGTTGCAGGATGCCGCCACGCTGTTACAACAGTTTCGCCAGCAAAATACAGCACGGGGTAAAAATAATGGTTTCGACGGATCGCTGAATTATCAGCTGGGTTTTAAAAAGGATAAATCAAAATTGCTTACGGCCTCCTACCGTTTTATGCAATATCAAACCAGGAGCAGTTCAGAAAACGGCTTTACCGAACTGGTCCATTATGATATTGCCGACTTTAACCAGTTCAACAATACCGATATACAGGAACAGACCGGCCAGGCCGATTATATTCAAACACTCAAAAAAATAAAACTGGAAGCGGGGATCAAAGCCATCTTCCGGCAAAATCAAAGCAATTTTCATACGCTGCAATATGACGGCAGCACCTTTATTGAGGACCCGGCGCAGCAAAATGTGTTTACCAACAATCAAACGGTGCTTTCCGCTTACAACACGTATATGCTGGCATTGAAGCAATGGAGCTTTAAAGCAGGCGCAAGGCTGGAGCAAACCATTAACCATATCAACTTCCAATCTACCCGCACACAGGTGCAGAACCATTACCTCAACCTGATCCCTGCCATTGTTATCAACCGTAATAATACGAACGGAAGCTACATCAACCTGGGATATAGCCAGCGATTGAAACGCCCGGGCATTAACCGCCTGAACCCGTTTGTGAACCGCTCCAATCCCGATTTTGAAGAAACGGGCAACCCCGATCTGAAAGCCACACTGTTACATAATTTTGACCTGGGTTATGGTTTTAACCGGAAGCAATCCCTTAACATAGGACTCAATTATGCGTTTGCACACAACTTTGACCTGCGGTCTTCCCGTTATGATCCTGCTACCCGCATCACTTATATTACCTACTCCAACTCCGGCGATATTGCCGCCCTGCTACTGCACATGAACCTGAACCTTACGGTTACAAAAGCATTGAAAACAGTTATCAACGGGACCCTTTCGCATTTCTGGATCGAAACAGATGCAGACGGCTCGCTTCAAAAGCTGACGCGCTTCCTTTATTCTGCGTCCATGAACCATACCTATACTTTTAGTAACAACTGGACGGCCACGGCATCGGCCGATTTTATCGGGAAGAATATTGCACCTGCCCAGGTACAGGGTACCGTTAATGGTTTTATTGCCACCAGCTTCGGACTGAGCAGGAATTTATGGAGCAATAAACTGGCCCTGTCCGCCTATATTAATAATCCCTTTACCAAATACCGGAATAACCGTACAGAAATATCCGGCTTCAACTTTGTACAGATGGATGTAACAGAAGAATATTTCCGCAAAGCGGGCATCAGCATTAACTACAAATTCGGGAAATTAAAGCAGGACATCAAGCGCAACAAGCGGGGTATTAACAATAATGATGTAGCCAATTAAAATATCGTATACGATGAAAAAAATCTTTTTAGTACTGGCCATTGCTATTTGCGCGGGGGCAGCGAATGCACAGGAAACACAATCATCTCCCTTGTTTTTACAGTTACAGCAATACGACAGCCTCCTTTTTGAACGGGGATTTAATCACTGCGATCTTTCGTCATATGATAGTATTATTGCTGAAGATCTGGAGTTTTATCATGATCTGGCCGGCATCACCAACGGGAAAGCGGCATTTATAGCTTCCGTAAAAAACAATATCTGTGGCAGCGCCAACAAAATAAAACGCGAACTGGAGCCCGGGAGTCTGAACGTTTATCCACTTTTCAAAAAAGGAATCCTGTACGGCGCACTGCAGGAAGGAATACACAGTTTTCAGGTTCTTGAAAACCAGCAATGGCGAAGAGTTGGAGTAGCGCGGTTCTCGCATTTATGGATCCGGGAAAACAACACCTGGAAGTTAAAGCGGGTAGTCAGTTACGATCACAAGGCGCTGTAACATTCAACCCGTACATAGCACATCACATTACTTTAACCCTGTTGCCTCCGCAAACGTTTCCCGGCTTAATTCACTCATGAAGCGGATCCTGTCAGAACTGATATTCCCCCGTTTATCGATTACAATATAAGTGGGATAACCCCCGTTTGCATTTAACTTTTTGCGGAATGCACTTTCCAGCTCTTCATTCATAAAAATATGGGTGCCGGATGGCTTCAGCACTCCGATCCGTTTTTTCCAGGTCTCTTCATCGGATCCCGATGTGGTGCACAGATAAATATACTCCACCGGCAGGTCCTTACTTTCCTCGTGCAGTTTTTTGCTATTGGTAATATCTGCTATACAGGGACCGCACCAGGTAGCCCAGATATCGATCACCAATGCCCTGTCTTTAAATTTGGTTCTTAGGTTGCTGATAAACCGGTCGATATGATCGATGCTATCCAGCCGGTAGAGCCGGGCTCCAAAAGAAAGAGCGGCCACCGGCGTCCCGATAAAAAAGCTATCGGAACGCAGCGTTCCGGACGACTGAAACAATTGCTGCACTTCTTTCTGGCTGGCGGCAAATGTTTTTAATTCGCTCTCTGCCACCCGCTTTGTCCATGCAGTTTTCATTGATGCCAATAATACAGGAAAGGATGTGCTGAAATAGTCTTTCCCCAATTCCATCAGCGATAATTTCAAAATATCTGTGCGGGGGCTGGCACTATTTTTTTCGATACGCTGAACAAACTGCTCAAAATTAGCCGCCTGTACCTCGTTCTTCAGCAGCACGTACCGGCACGTATACAATCTTTTTAGAACGCGTTCCTTATCTGCTGTTTTGGCAGATTCGTATTGCTTTATTGAATCCAGAACGGCCTTCTGTTCTTTGTTATACGTGGTGTACTTTAAATAGAGCAGGTCCTGTAATGCCGGTGCTGTCTGATCATTCATAAAAGCATAGGTGTGCGACAGGTTCCTGTAAAACGCTGCTCCGTCATTGCTCATAAAACAGGGTTGATGCGCAATGGCTTTTTGGTATAAATTATTGGTAGCGCTGTTTACGCTCCTTAAAGCCACGATTACCCATTGGTAAAACCGGGAATCGGTTCCGTTTCTTATCGCCCATTCGTAACCCGGGTTGTCTTTTACATAAGCATCATCCAGTTGTTTCATGGCCGCATAAATGGAATCCGCCGTTACCAGAAAAGAAGACTGGGGTATTTTTTTATTTGCCGCATCCAGGCTCGCCTGTACCATTCTTGATGACAAACCATCCCCCTGGTCTTTTTTGTACAGGGTCCTTTTACACAGTGCTTCGTTCAGTGCAGCATCCGTGCCTTTAAAGGAAATACCCGTCCCAAATATATACGCCTCTTTTTTAACGACCCCGGCATCAATAACCACTTCAAGGTCCGTATTTACCAGGATACCGGTGTATAGATAGTCGTCAACCGTTAACCAAACCTGCTGGTAGGGCAGGTTCTCATTCATTTTTATAACAGCCCGCCCATGATCATCAAGCGTTGCAAAACCGGTAACCTGCGTTGTTGTTCCCAGATGTACCGCCGTATATTTTACTTTGGTTCCGTTTAAGGATCTCGTGCTGTTCATAACGGAGATCTTTAATTCCGGGACTTTCCTCGACCGGAGATAGGCATCCATTCCTTTATCTTCAATGGGCAGACCCGGATTATTTTTTTGTGCAAACAACGATACGGATATAACCAGTACCACCACAGTAGCCAGGATCTTCATGATTATTGTTTTTATTTCAGGTGAATCAGCATTTTTGCAAGGAGTTCTTTTTTACTTCTGGAAACCGGTATTTTATCCCCGTTATCCAGCAACAGGTAACCACCCTCTCCTTTCACCCAGCTTTTTATACAGGCCTTATTAACGAGGTGCGACTGATGACAGCGAACAAAACCATAGTCGGCAAGCAGTTCTTCGTACTCAAAAATAGGGTGGGATACGGTAATCTTCGTGCCGTTGTTTAAAAAGAAGAACGTATAGGCATTGGACGATTCGCAACGGACGATCTCGCCGGGATGTACAAACCGGGTTTCCTTAACTGTTGACAATGCCAGTTTATGCATAGACCGCTCTTCCCGGTTCCGGATCAGCTGCAACAGGTTTTCCAGTTCCCGGTTCTGCATTTTTTCGTTGATGCGGCGTTCCGCCTTTTGTACGGCCGCTTTCAGCTCGTCTATATTCAGCGGCTTTAATAGATAATCCACTGCCGAAAACTTAATTGCCTGGATCCCGTACTGGTCAAAGGCGGTGATCAGAATGATCTCAAAAGAATGAACAGGAAGCTCCTGCAACATCTGGAACCCATTCTTGCCCGGCATCTGTATGTCCAGGAAAACAAGATCCGGTTTTAATTTTCTGATCAATGCAGCGCCATCGTCTGCATTCATTGCCGTCCCGGCAATCTGCACCTGCGGGCTGTACCGGAGCAACAACCCTTCCAGGTTATCGATATTATTGCGTTCATCATCTATAATTACCGCCTGGATCATAATAGCCCGTTTTTAAAATATATTCTTGCTGTGGTCCCCTTTTCATCTTTGTCAAAAGAGAGCGCTATCTGCTGCAGCGGGAGGGTGTTATTCAGCAGCAGTATCCGGTCTCTGGTCAGCTTCAGGCCAAAGCCTCCCGTTTGCGCGCTTGCATCAAACCCCTTCCCGTTGTCGGTCACCGTTACAACCAGATCATCGTCTTCTTTTTTAAAGTTAATTTGCAATACTCCTTTTTCCTGCAAGGCCCCAATCCCGTGTTTAACGGCATTCTCCACGAGCGGCTGCAGCAACAGCGCCGGTACTTCAACCGCATTGTCATCGATCGCCTCATCCACGCTTATGTTATACCTGAACCCAAAGCGCAGTTGTTCCAGGTTCAGGTACTTTTGGAGTATCGCGGTTTCATTGGTGATACTGATCATTTCCCGGTCGCTCCCCTTCAGCGATTCGCGCATCAGGGTACTGAACTCCGACAGGTACTGGTGGGCGCCAGCCGTATCATTCTTCGTGATCAAACCCTGTATAGAGCTCAATGCATTGAATACAAAGTGAGGATTAAACTGTGAACGGATGGATTTTAGTTCTGTAGAAACCCGTTGTTTTTGCATGGCCGCTGCTTTTAGTTTTTTATGCTGCAGCCGGGTTATGTAAAGGATGATCAGAAAAGCAAGCGCAATCATAACGGCCGCACCCATGAGCACTTTGAACCAAAGGGCCTGGTACCAGGCTGGTTTGATCATAAAAGTATAAGTACTTACTGTTTGCCGCTGAAAGGCATAACGTAATAGCAGCTGGTAGGCCCCGGGCTTTAGCTGCTGCAGCCAGATGATATTGGGATCAAAACTGTTTGCCACCCAGCCGCTGCTGTCCGTTTTATTGCGCACCAGGTTGTACTCTACCAACGTTTCAGATTTTACTTTGTCCTTCAGGTAAAAGAACAGATCCCGGTTAAAGGACGCAAATGTCTTTTGCAGGTGCAGCAGGCTGTCGGGTGGTCTTGTTTTTATATCGCCATAATAGGTAGACCGGGGTTGCTGAAAGTCATACTTCCACTGGTATTTATATACCTCAAAAAACGATTTCATTTCTCCTGAAGTAAAAGTGGCGATCACTTCGGGACTTCGTTTTGCCCAGAATGCAGTAACTGCGCTGAGGGATTCCGGGTTTTTTATGTTTTTTACTTCTACGATGATATCATTTCCAAGAGGAGCATTAAACGCTCCCAGGTAGGCCATTTCTTTGTATTCCACGCCCGTAGCTGAAAAATGCCCGTACATATACACCGGGCTAAAAAAACGGATGGGCTGCCAAGGAACCAGGACCTTTGTTTTACCGGAAAGCACCCTGAACCGGAAATCGTCCTTATCCTGTTGTGTAATACCGTAAGCGGTTACAATGATGGAAGAAGAATCAAAGAGCGGCGCAATCCCGTTTCCCCCCAAAAAACCATATGAGAGCATATACTTCCTGCCGTCTCCATATGTTTTAACAAAATAATCGTCTTCCTTAAACTGTTCCTTTCGGTTCAGCGCCGTAAAGGGATATACACTTTTGGAATGAAAAATAGCTACGGTAATTTCACCTGCCGGACCCGGGTTCCGGTTTATGGAACTTGTATTTTCAAGGTAGTCATAGTACGCTCTTATTTTTTCACCCTTCAGCGGGGCTTTAAATAAAGCGTCCTGGGAGTCGATCACTATTTGCTGGCAAAGGCAATGACCGGATAAAAACCATGCAACAATAGTATATAAAGCGTACCTGTTCAATTCCGTTTCTTTATTCTTTCAGTAATTTATTTAATTGCTCATAAACATTATACGGCCGCTCTGCGTTTTTGTCGATAATCTTACCTTTTTTATCCACTATAACATAATGCGGTACACTGTTTATATTAAATGCATCCTCTGCTTCCTTCATTAATGGTTCATTTAGAAAATAATGGTCCCCTCCAATGTCCAATTCTTCCCGGGCTTTTTGCCAGGCCCTTTCCGGATCATGATACCCGCCCAGGTATAAAAATACAATATCCTTCCCCTCCAGTTTTTTCTTTAATTGTTCAGCCACAGGAAAGTCGCTCCGGCAGGGAACACACCAGCTTGCCCAAAAATCAATATACAGCACCTTGCCTCTGTACTTATTAAAAATTTCCTTTAAGGATGCCAGCGTATCCACAGACAGGGGCATTTTAGGTTGGGTAAACTCCTGCCGGAGTGCATCCACTTCCCTTATAAAGCCTTTGTTCCGTACCGTTGCAATGTATTGTTTATATACCGGCCTGTATACGCTGTCATCCGCCGTTCTCAGCCAGGCCATTAAGCGGGTCAGCTGAACATCCCGGGTGCTGTTTTTAAGTATACGGTTCATATAATCGAAGTATGCCCGGGGGGTGAAGGGCCTGCCGGTCCTGGCAAATGCAGCATTCAGCCAGGCATCAACAACATCATTGTACTCCACTGTATGCAGCGCGGCAAACTCATCATTAAATCCCGTTTCAAATAATAATTGTGTTAGCAGGATCTGGTGGAGGGTGTCGGAACGGTCCATGTTTTCTACAAGGGTCCTTTCATAAGGTTCATACCGGTATTTTGAGCGCAACCATTTGTAATAGAGATCGCTCATTTTATGTGTTTTCCGGTATTGAGCCAGCTGTTCCATCTTCTTTTCCGCCATTTGCTTCCGCAGCAGCAAAGCGCTGTCTGCACGCATTTTTTTTATACGGTTCCGGTAAGCAGCATCGCGCCGGTCGTTGCGTTCCGCATATACCGCATAATTAAAGTCATCTGCATTTTCGTTAATAGCGGTCAGTGGGGCGGACCTGGAAAAATCTGCGATCACTTCGATGTTGTTCCCCCTAACCAGATCAAAAAACTGGTATCCTTTTTTAGTTTCAATGAGCCAGGTATTGAGCTCCTTTTCCGGCAACACAATGCTGAAATGATTGTTCTTATCAATGCGGGCCTTATACCTCCTGTCGCGCCAGCTCCGGGTGTTATTGGTAAACCCGCCCGGCTCTTTAAAAACGATCACACTGTCAGAAACATTCTTTACCATTCCTTTTAGGGTTACCTGGCTGTAAGCAGCGGCCGGTATCAGCAATGCGATGATCGTGAGTCGTCTTTTCATTTTTCAAAGAAAAGCGACCTTTGCGGCTTTTTAAGCGGTACTTTGAATACGGAAGCTATGGGTTTGAATACATCTTTAGGAAACGCGTAGTTCCCATATAATCGTTGCCCCGACGCGCCGGAAACCAGCTTTCGGAAGAAGAGGAATGTGTGCTTTAATGGTATCGGAGCTTGTACCAGCCGGCCTTATTATATATGTCTTTTTATTGATTTTTTTGTAATCGATTACATTTTTTATACATTTGGACGTATAAAACAGTTTGCCATGCAGTCAAGAAGAACGTTCATTGCCCATTCCTCGGTATTAGCACTGGGGGGGCTGGCCTTACAATCATTTAATACCCGCAATTTTTCACGCACCGGCACGGCTGCGTCCGACGAAATCCGTATTGGTGCTATCGGCATTAATGGAATGGGGTGGTCCGATACCGTATCGATGCTCAAAAACCCGGGAGTAACGCTGGCCGCGCTATGTGATGTGGACAAAAATGTGCTGGACAAGCGGATGAACGAGCTTGCCAGGATGAATATCGACACCTCAAAAATAAAAACATACAACGATTACCGTTCGCTGCTGGATCGTAAAGATATTGATGCCGTGATCATCGGTACTCCGGATCACTGGCATGCGCTGATCATGATCCATGCCGTACAGGCCGGTAAGGATGTATACGTTGAAAAACCGGTGGGAAACTCTATCGCAGAATGCCGGGCCATGGTAGCGGCCCAGGAAAAATACAATAAGGTGGTACAGGCCGGACAATGGCAGCGCAGCCAGCAGCATTTCCGCGATGCGGTGGACTTTATACGCTCCGGCCAGCTGGGAAATATCCGTACCGTAAAAGTATGGTGTTACCAGGGATGGATGAAGCCCGGGCCAAAGGTAGCCGACAGCGCCCCGCCGGCAGGCGTTGACTACAAATCATGGCTGGGCCCCGCCAGTACCCGTCCGTTCAACTCGAGCCGGTTCCACTTTAATTTCCGCTGGTTCTGGGATTATGCAGGCGGATTGATGACGGACTGGGGGGTACACCTGATGGACTATGCCATATTTGGAATGGATGCCCCCGTTCCCAAAACGGTTTCGGCCCTGGGTGGTGCGTTTGCGTACCCCGAGCTTTACCAGGAAACGCCGGATACATTGGCCGCACTGTACCAGTTTGACAACTTTAACCTGATCTGGGATCATGCCATGGGTATCGATAACGGGTTATACGGCAAGGACCATGGCATTGCCTTTATCGGTAACAACGCCACCCTGGAGCTGGACCGTGGCGGCTGGGAGGTGTTGGAAGAAAAACGCAGCAGCAAAAAAGTAACTGTAGCCCGCAAAGGACCATCTGATAACGGACTCGATAAACACACCCAAAACTTTATTAATGTGGTGCGTTCCCGTAAGCTGGCAGACCTGAACTGTCCCATTCAAACCGGTGCCCATATCGCCACGGTTTGCCAGATGGGCAACATTGCCTATCGCAGCCAGTCGAAGGTAACCTGGGACAAGGCAGCCAACCGGTTTACAGACAGCAAACTGAATGCCTCCTATTTTATGGCGCCTTATCATAACGGCTACCAACTGCCCAAAATTTAAGAGCCTGGCCATTTTCAGTCACCGTCCGCGCGGATCAGTATAATTTTTTTGGATACATCCGCCCTTTTTTATTCCTTTGAAAGGAATAAACTACACCCATGCCATTCATCAAATACCTTACACCGCTTTTCCTCACCGGCTTTTTTATGTTGAACACCCATCAGGCCAATGCCCGTCTTAAGATCCCGTTCGGAAACAGGGAAGTACTGCAAACGGCTGCCGACCTGCCGGATACTGAGGCCTATCTTTTGCCAGACAATAAACACTATCTGGACCTGGGTGTGCTGCATGAAGAATACAATATCGCCTATATCCTTCCGCTGTGGATCACCAAAGAGCCCCGGCTGGTTGGCTACGACAAACAGAGCTCCACTTTTTATGACCTCACCAGTGACCAGCTCCGGGAAATTTTAACCGAAAACAAACTGGAAGAAAAAAAGCTGCTGCGCCTGGGCTTTTATACCCGTTATGGAGGAAAACTGGTTGGCCTGCTGATCCTTTCGCTGATCGTTTACGGATTCCTGCCCTCGAAACCAAAAGAGGTAACCCCTCAACGCGTTTGATCCTATTCATTAAAACAAACATATCATGTCAACAATCATCTACGTAGTTATTTTCTTCGTTGTCTTTTACGCTGTGGCTATCTTCTGGTGGAGATCACAGCGCAACAAATCGAAAAATGCCTTTGCAAACCTGGATCTTTCCCGGGAGGCCCGCAGTGCACCCCAATACCAGCAGGAACTGATGAACGGCGACTATGCTTTTTTGAAAAAGCAGATGGACAGCCTGCCTGTTGACGCCTTTACCACAGCATCCAGCGAATATACAGCAGGCGACCGCGCAAAAGACCTGGGTAAGGATGCACTGAAAAGCCTGGCCACCCTGGGTACGGTAAAATTCACCACGGTAACAACGCCAAAATACCTTGCATTGAGCGGCGATGAACTGCATTTATTTGACACCAATAAGGACGGAGACATTGACAAGCACCTGGTATTTGACCGCACCCGGCTGCAGCAGTCCACGCTCTCCGAAACGCCACTCTCCGGCAGCTCCTGGAAGCAGGTAAAATATGGCGACTATGCATTAAGATCCTATAAACTGGAACTGAGCACCGACGGGAAGCCGGTAACGCTCCTCTTATATAGCGGCCTTGTAAATGTAAGTGCCAACAATGCAGCTTTCCTGTCTATGAATGCGAATAAGCAGGTGCAGGAATTTGTTGTAGGTAATTATTTTTTGAACAAACTGGGCGAAAGATACCCGCATTTAAAAGTGCCAACTTACCTGCCGGTTGTTTAATCCGGTACCTATAACTGCATTTTACAAAGCACGGCAGCCTGTCGTGCTTTTTTATTTCCTGCTTCACCAGACTCCGAAACACTGAAATCCTCAGGGCAAACGCGTTTGATTTTGCCAATGATCGGCTCCAAAGATGCACCGTGTTTGTTTGGCGCTGAACATTTTATGCGGCCCCTTCGAGAACCGGAATTTCCTGATGAACCCGACGCTGCAAACACAGGCACTTACAATGCCTGAGCAGGTTGATCTTTCCACTCATTACACCCGGTTCAGATGCGTTTACCCTGCAGAAATCCTGCGTTTCAGTGGCCAAAGAGGATTATCTTAGCAAGGTTTAAATTTGCGATTATGGTAATGACGTGGAATAATTGTTTTTCTTCAAAGCGTTATGGTCTTGATAAAACCTCAAAGGACATCCGGAGCGATTTTGAACGGGACTGGGACCGGATCATTTTCTCGAGTCCTTTCAGAAGGCTCCAGAACAAAACACAGGTATTTCCCCTGCCGGAAGAGATCTTTGTACATAACCGGCTTACCCATTCGCTGGAAGTGGCCAGTGTTGGCCGTTCCCTGGGAGGCCTGATCGGGGAAAAGATCGCCACGCTACCGGGCGTGGAAACAGATCCGGATGCTGCTACTTTCTACACCAGTGACCTGAAATACGTAATTGCTGCCGCCTGCCTGGCTCATGATATGGGCAATCCTGCTTTCGGACATTCGGGAGAAGAAGCCATCTCCAAATACTTCAAAAAAAGAGACCGGTCCGCGCATGCAGAAGACATCGCATTCAAGCAATTGTTCAGCCCTGCAGAATGGAAGGACCTGATCACTTTTGAAGGAAATGCCAATGCCCTCCGTATCCTTACCATGAAACAGCATGGGCGTATGAAGGGCGGCTTCCGGCTTACTTACAGTACACTGGGTTCCATTATTAAATATCCCTGCGAATCCCTGGCCTCTGTAAAAGGTATCATTCACCGGAAGAAATACGGTTATTTTAATATTGACGAAACCGTGTTCCTGGAGATAGCCCGGGAACTGAACATGCTCCGTGATACAGAAGCGGACCCGCAAACCGTATACAAACGTCATCCCTTTGTGTTCCTTGTTGAAGCGGCCGATGACATCTGTTATAACATTATCGACTTTGAAGATGCCCACCGCTTAGGCATCCTGAGCTATGATGAAGTGCGGGACCAGTTCTTATCCATCATTGCCGCAGATCCTAATGCAAAAATGGATTCTGTAAAAAGGGTAGCCGATGATCTGAAGGGCGACGCCAATGAGTCCATCGCCTACCTGCGGGCCAAATCCATCGGAACATTGATCTATAAATGTACCGGTGTATTCTGGGAGAACCGGGATACCATCCTTTCCGGGAACTT
>Ga0222424_100327_pt1 | contig 32100 bp, 28 predicted proteins | sample 2B2ome_FD_182468 | JGI IMG/M metagenome (GOLD analysis project Ga0222424, IMG submission 182468) | Enriched microbial communities from leaf-cutter ant dump, University of Wisconsin, Madison, United States - 2B200A (version 2) | ecosystem: Environmental > Terrestrial > Nest > Insects nest > Nest... | reverse complement strand
GCTTGAATGGGTGTCCTGGTTCAACCATCACCGGTTGCTCGGACCCATCGGATACATACCGCCCGCAGAAGCTGAGGCAAACTATTGCCGGCAACTCGCCAGTCAGACCGCCATGGTGGTGGCCTGACTTAAACCAACCGGCCTCCACGAATCCCGGGGCGGTTCAGTGTACGGCGCCACCGGCAGCATCACCTTCAGGCGCTCGTGCATGCCGTCGGCTTGGCTCCACTCATAGGTGAACTGCCCGAGCATCGCCTCCACCCAATTCAGCATCGCCAGCAAGTCGACGGGCTTGCCAGAGTTATTGAAATTCGGCTTGAACCAATTCAGGGCCGCCACCGTCAGCGCGATGCTCAGCGGCGCGCCCGAGCCCGTGAACTGCCACTGGCGCCAGCGCTTCAAGTAGCGGATGCAGCGGCGGTATTGGGCGAGTTCATCAGAGTCGCTGAAGGCGCCGCAGACGAGCTTGGTGAGAGCTTTGGGGTCGGAGACCTCCCAGATGCGGTGCTCTTCAGCGGAATTTTCCTTGCCCTTGGCCAAGTACAGCGTGCCGTTGGCGTCACGAGAGTAGACGGCTAGGTCGACGTGATACGCGACCTTGCCACCACTGAGGTAGTTCACTGTGACGCAGGGGCGGCGGATGAGCACCGTGCGGAAGTTCGTGTTGACGGCGTCCCGCACCTTCTTCTTCAGCACCACCGGGTCCGGGTACCTGCGAACAACCCAATGGCGATCAGGGGGTGCATGTACTTGACGAGGTGGCCGGTTGAATGGACCGCAGTGCGGCGACGGATGGTGATCAGTATATATCATCATTTTGATGATGATATATGTTATTTTTTACAGTTACATGTCGCGCCGTCAGATATGATGTTCACATGAAACGTGCAGAGAAGCGCTCGCAAGCACTGGCGAGCCTGACGAAGACACAGCGCGAACGGCTGTCCCACATTGACTTCAAGCTGTACTTCCTTGGAGAGCTGCGACGGGCTGACGTCGTCGACCGCTTCGGGACGGGCCCAGCTGGAGCCACCCGCGATATCGCTCTATATCGAGAGCTGGCGCCGGAAAACCTTGAGCTGGACAATTCCGACAAGGTCTACCGACCCACCCAGGCTTTTGAACCCCTGTTCGAGCACAGCGCACACCGCGTGTTGACCGCCCTCACCGAGGGCTACGGCGAAGGCCTAGGTGAGCTGTTGGGTGACGAGGTTCACCCGATGCTGCGATGTGAAGTACCGTCTGCGTTGAGCCTTCCGAAGACGTCGGTGTTGGCACCAATCACCCGCGCGATCCATCGAGGCAAGGCTGTCAGACTTCGCTACACGTCCATCGACAGTGGCCGCACCGAGCGTGAGCTTGTACCTGTAGCCCTTGTAGACAGCGGCCTCCGCTGGCACGTGCGAGCCTTTGACCGCAGGAATCTGCAGTTCCGCGACTTCGTGCTGACCCGGATGGAGGAACCGATGGTTCTAGAGGACAGCGTCGTGCAACGCGAGGAGACTGCTGAGTTCGACCTGCAATGGAGCCGCATCATTGAGTTGGAGCTTGTGCCGCACCCCCAGCACACGCGGCCTGAGGTTGTCCTCATGGACTACCCCTTTGCCGAAGATGGTGTGCTTCGGGTTCGTGTCCGTGCGGCCAACGCAGGCTACATCCTGCGTCGCTGGTCTGTGGACTGTTCTTTAGACCATCAGCTGCGAGGTATGGAGTACGCACTGGGCCTGCGTGACCCTCTCGTCCTGTACGGCGCAAGCAACGCACAGCTGGCGCCGGGCTACAAAGACCCACGGTCGGACCGCGAAGTTAAGGCGCTATAACGACAGCCAGTCACGAAAACGCCCTGAACGCGACAACCACATGAAGCTCTTTATATCGGTCAGCCAAGCCAAAGGCTGCATTGCCCCGACTTCCCCGACTACTGCGGCATTCGAACCGTGCAGGAAGTCCTGGGGTATGCGGATGCGCCAACAGCCTAGAACTACACCCGAGCTCTCAAGGTAGTTGGCGGCGCGGTAAGAAGCGCCCTAAGCTCCCGACCCGAGACTGAACCGCTGGAAAGCAGCCGCTGGCAAAGGTCGGCAATCAGCCTGATGCCGACTTCGCTGGCCGTCACGGTCTGGCCCGAGTCGCACTTGATTTCCAGGCTATCGGAGTGACCCCACGGCGATCGCTGGCCACGATCTGCACCACGCAAGGAAACGGGTCGTCGATGACATCAATCGGTGCTCAGCATCGTCGTCTGAACCACGGTGAACTTATAGAGCGGCCCTTATGGCATCACCTATGCATGAGGGTGGGTCTCCTCAACCTCCATCAACTTGAACCATGCGATGGAGCACCATCTTCCAGCATGGCCAGCGCACCGATGATGAGTGCCTGCATGCCTTGATCGAGTTCTGCTGCCATCTCTGCTTCTTCCACGGCGCGGACCGCATCCACGACCGGTTCCCGCCCGGCGACCGAATACACCGTATCGGCCACCGCAAGGCCGTGAAACGCCACGGTCGCCAGCAGCCAGCGCGCCTGCTCCATTGGCATGCCGTAGGCCTGAGCGATATGGCGCTGGTGCTCGGCGATCTTGTCGAGCATGGGCTGGGTCGCCGCCAAACGGCGGATGACGTAGGGCGTCACGCCTGGATGCGCTTTGACGAATGTCTGCACGGACGCGGCGAACACGAACAGGTACGCCTTCAACCCACCACGTCCACTGCCACCCGCCTGTGGGATCTGCCAGCGGATGAAGATTTCCTCGGCGACCAGGCACTTGAGTTCCTCAAGACTCGGCACGTGCTTGTAGAGCGCCATATGGCTGACGCCCAGCGCGGCGGCGACACCGACGAAGGTGATGTTCGGTAGGCCCATCTCGATGCCGGCATCGGCAATCCGCTCGCGGGTGATGGTGCGAGGGCGTCCCCGTGTCGCGGGCTGCTCTGTCAATTTCATGTCTGTGTTTATGGCGGTGGCTACACCCTCACTTTAACCCGTGCGCACTTTTTAGTTTATTAGATGCAACTAATTCATGAATTAGTTTATAGTGATGCAATTAATTCTCACCTGCATCTAGAAAGGCTTGAGGAGCGAGGTCGAGCATGGCTCCGGAAGACGGGTAAGCCGGCCACATCGGCGCCTTCGGATGCAGAGCGGGAAGCATGTTTATTGACCTGAATTTGCGGATGTTTCCCCTTCATGAGCGCCCCTGACACTGCCGCAGGCCCCCCTGGGAAACCCGGCCCGATCCGCCAGGTGCTGGCCCCGATACACGGACAACTGATCTTCGCCGCCACACTGGCCGCCGTGGGCACCACGCTCACCCTGGTGCCGCTGGCGGGCATCGCGCACATCGCCCAAGCCGTGCTGGGTGATGCCTCTACGGCACCGCCGCGGGGCGATATCTGGCGGACGGTCATCGTCAGCGTGGCCTGCATGTTCATCGGCATGGCCTTGGCCTTTGCGGGCGAGCTGGTCGCCCACCTGGCCGACAACCGCATTACCCACCACCTGCGCGTGGCGGCTGCGCAGCGGTTGGCGCAGGTGCCGCTGGGCTGGTTCAGCGGCCGGGCCTCGGGCGAGGTCAAGCAGGCCATGCAGGACGACATCGCCACGCTGCACAGTCTGACGGCGCACTTCTACACGGCGGTGGCGCGCGCGGCGGGGGCCATCGTGGTGTCGGTCATCTACCTCTTTGCCGTGGACTGGCGCATGGCCGTTGCCGCGCTGCTGCCGTTTCCGGGCTTCTTTCTGTTCCTGCGCCGGGCCATGCAAATCAGCGGTGCCAACATGCCGGCACTGGGCGCGCGGCTCGGGCAGCTCAACAGCGCGACGGTGGAGTTCGTCGGCAGCATTCCCGTGGTCAAGGCGTTTGGCGCGGCGGGGCAGGCGCATGGTGCCTATCGGCAGGCGGTCGATGGCTTTGCCGAAGCCTTTGCCAACTTTGCCCGCCCGCTGGTGGCGGGCATGGCCCATGCCCACGCGATGATCGCGCCGGTGACGGTGCTGGGCGTGGTGTTGGCGTTTGGCGCGGTGTTCGTGGGCCTGGGCTGGATGGCGCCGGTGGATGTGCTGCCTTTTGCCCTGGTGGCGCCGGGCATCTGCGCACCGGTGCTGTTGCTGCACACGCTGCTGCACGACCTGGGCAGTGCCACGGCGGCCGCGCAGCGCGTGCTGGCACTGCTGGATACGCCCGTGCTGGCAGCGCCCGCGCCCGGCCAGCAGCAGGTGCCCACGGGCCATCAAATTTGCTTTGAAAACGTCGGCTACGCCTACAGCGGGGATGGGCACCAGGCGCTATCCAACATCAACTTCACGCTGGAGCCGGGCACGGTCACGGCCATCGTCGGCCCCTCGGGCGCTGGCAAATCGACGCTGGCACGGCTGCTGCTGCGCTTTTTCGACCCGAGCGAGGGGCGCATCACGCTCGGCGGCGTGGACTTGCGGCAGATGACATCGGCGCAGCTCTACCAGCGCGTCGGCTTCGTGCTGCAGGAGGTGCGGCTGATCCACGCCAGCGTGCGTGACAACATCGCCCTGGGGCGGCCATCGGCCAGCCTGCAGGAGGTGGAAGCCGCCGCGCGCGCCGCCCACATCCACGAACGCATCCTGACCCTGCCGCGCGGCTACGACTCGGTGGTGGGCGAGGACGCGCAGCTGTCGGGCGGCGAACGCCAGCGTGTCAGCATCGCCCGCGCCGTGCTGCTGGATGCGCCCGTGCTGGTGCTGGACGAGGCCACAGCCGCCGCCGACGCGGGCAACGAGGCGGCGATACAGGATGCGCTGTCGCGTTCTTCCCCTGGCCGCACCTTGCTCGTTATTGCGCATCGGCTCGACACCGTCATGCACGCCGACCGCATCCTCGTGCTGGAGGGCGGCGGCATTGCTGAGCAAGGCACGCACGCGCAGTTGATGGCGCTGGATGGCCGCTACGCCCGGCTGTGGCGCATGGGTGGGTACGCGCCATGCTGAAAACCTTTGTGCAGTTGCTGGGCGACGACGCGCCCGTCTTCCGCCGCTACGCCGCAATGGCCGTGGCCTATGGCGTGCTCTGCGGGCTGACCATTGCCGCGCTGGTGCCGGTACTGACCCATTTGCTGACGGGCAGCCTGCCACGCACCGCGCCGTGGCTGGCCGTGCTGCTGGGAGGCTTGTGGGTGTGCTGGTGGTTGCGCCGCCATGTGGAACAGGCCGGGGTGCGCGTGGGCGTTGCTGTTCTGCAAGGGGCGCGCCACCGCCTGGGCAACCATGTGGCGCGCCTGCCCGTGGGCTGGTTCACGCCGCAGGCCACGGCCCGGCTGGGCCACGTTGTCACGCAGGGAATGATGACCGTGGCTCAGCTTCCCGCGCATGTGTTCACGCCGGTCATCGCGGGCGTGGTGACGCCGCTGATGCTGGTGCTTGCGCTGTTCACGCTGCATTGGCCGCTGGGCCTGATCGCGCTGGTGGCGCTGCCGCTGCTGGCGGGCGTGCTGGCGCTGACGGCGCGGCTGGGGCAGCGGGCTGACGCGGCCTTCCAACAGCACTTTGCCGATGCCAGTCAGCGCGTGGTGGAGTTTGCCCAGGCCCAGTCGGTGCTGCGCGCCTTCAACGGCGCGGGCGGCAGCACGCGCTGGCTGGAGCAGACCTTTGACCAGCAGCGCCAGTCGGGCGCGCGGCTGGTTTGGCTGTCTGCCGGCGCGGCGGTGCTCAACGTGTGGGCCGTGCAGGCAGTGTTTGCTGCCTTGCTGGTGGCGGCGGCGCTGTGGCTGGGCAGCGAACCCGGCCAGGCCATTGCCGCCGTCGCCGCCTTGTTGCTGACGGTGCGTTTCATCGACCCGCTGCTGGAGGTGGCAGGCTATGGCGAGGTGCTGCGCAGCGCGCGCGGCCAGCTCGATGCGATTGGCGAGCTGTTTACCGTGCAGCCGCTGCCGGAACCCGATGCGCCGCAGGCACCGCATGATGCCTCGGTGGAGCTGCGCGACGTGTATTTCCGCTACGCAGCGGGTGAGCCTGACGTGCTGCGCGGCGTGAGCCTACGCATCGCCCCAGGCAGCATGACGGCGCTGATCGGTACTTCCGGCTCGGGCAAGACCACGCTGGCGCGGCTGGTTGCGCGCTTCTTCGACGTACACCAGGGCAGCGTGTGCGTGGGCGGGGTGGACGTGCGGCAGATCGCCAGCACGCAACTGGCCGGGCAGATCAGCCAGATATTCCAGGACAGCAGCCTGTTTAGCGGCAGCATCGCCAGCAACATCCGCATCGGCAAGCCCGATGCCAGCGATGCCGAGGTGCTGGAGGCGGCGCGGCTTGCGGGCGTGGCCGAGATCATCGCCCGCCTGACGCAAGGGCTGGACACGCCCGTGGGCGAGGGCGGAGCGCGTCTTTCGGGCGGCGAGCGCCAGCGCATCGCCATTGCCCGCGCCCTCATCAAGAACGCGCCCATCCTGCTGGTGGACGAGGCCACCGCCGCGCTGGACGCGGAGAACCAGGCCGCCATCACCCAAGCGCTGGCGCGGCTGCGCGGCCAGCGCACACTGATCGTGATTGCACACCAGCTCTCCACCCTGGCCATGGCCGACCAGATCGTGGTGCTGGAGGGCGGGCAGGTGGCCGAGCAAGGCCCGCCCGCGCAGTTGCGCGAGGCAGGCGGGCGCTATGCGCAGTTTCTGCGCGAGCGACAAGCGGCTAAGGGCTGGCGCGTGGCCGCTGCGTCCAGCGAGGAGCAAGCCTGATGCGCGCCGCCCTGTTCGGCCTGTTCATCGTGCTGTGCGGCGCGTCGCTGCTGGTGGGCGCGCAGCAGGTGGTGTGGTCACAGGTGTTCACGCTCTCGGGCGATGCCTGGCTGACGATCACGGCCAGCCGCCTGCCGCGCCTGATGGCGCTGGTGCTGACGGGCGTGGGCCTATCGGTGTGCGGCGTGATCCTCCAGCACATCGTACGCAACAAGTTTGTCGAGCCTGCCACGGCGGGCGGGCTGGATGCCGCCAAGCTCGGCATTCTGGTGGCGCTGACCCTGCTGCCCGCCTCCGGCCCCGGCGTGCGGATGCTGTTTGCGCTGGCTTTCTGCTTTGCCGCCAGCCTGGTCTTTGTGGCCATCGTGCAGCGCATCCGGGTCAAGAACACGGTGCTGGTGCCGGTGATCGGCCTGATGTACGGCGGCGTGCTCAGCGCCGTGGCCGAGTTCTATGCCTACCAGCACAACATCCTGCAAAGCATGCAGGGCTGGTTACTGGGTGATTTCTCCAAGGTGGTGCAGGGCAATTACGAAATCATCTACCTCATCCTGCCCATCGTCGTGCTGACCTATCTGTACGCGCAGCGCTTCACCGTGCTGGGCATGGGCGAAGGCATTGCCACCAGCCTGGGGTTGAACTACCGCGCCACCGTGGCGCTGGGGCTGATGCTGGTGGCTGTGACCGTGGCGGCCACGGTCATCACCGTGGGGGCGATTCCGTTCGTCGGGCTGGTCATCCCTAATCTGGTCGCCCTGCACTATGGCGACAACCTGGGCCGCACGCTGCCGGTGGTGGCGCTGGGCGGCGCATCGCTGCTACTGGCCTGCGACATCCTCGGGCGCCTGCTCATCTACCCGTTCGAGGTCCCGATTGGCCTGACGGCGGGCGGCGTGGGCGGGGTGCTGTTCCTGCTGCTCATCCTCTGGAGGGGGCGGTGATGACACACAAGCCCATTCCAAAGATGCTCCGCTACGCCGTCTGGATGGTCGTCATCGCGCTGGCGCTGGCTTTCCTGTTCTTCCGCGCCGATTGGGATTTCGATTACGTCATCCCCAAGCGGCTGGTCCGGTTGGCCGCCATGCTGATCGGCGGGGTGTGCGTGGCTTGGCCGTCCATCGTGTTCCAGACCCTCACCGGCAACCGCATCCTGACCCCGGCGGTTATGGGCTACGAGGCGGTGTATCTGCTGCTGCAATCGCTGCTGATTCTGTTCATGGGCACGCAAAGCCTGGTGGCGCTGGGGGCCAATGGCAACTTTGCCCTGTCCGTGGTGCTGATGCTGGGCTACTCCTGGGCCATCCACCGCTGGCTGTTTCGCGATGGGCGGAACAACGTGTATTTCCTGCTGCTGATCGGGTTGGTGCTGACGATGGTGATCGGCACCTTCACGCAGTTCGTACAGTTCAAGGTCAGCCCTGGCGAGTTCTCTGTGCTGCTTGGCTTCAGCCAAGCATCGTTTGGCAAGGCGGAGCCCGGGCAGTTGCTGGCCTCGGCCGTGCTCGTGGCCGCCGTGTGCGCCGTGGGCATCAAGACGCTGCCCACGCTGGATGTGCTGTCGCTGGGCCGCGATCAGGCCCTGTCGCTGGGCGTAGATTACCAGCGCGCCGTGCGGCTGCATCTGGCATTGATCGCGGTGCTGGTGGCCGTGTCCACCAGCCTGCTCGGGCCGACGGCCTTCATGGGCATCTTCGTGGCCAACACCGCCTATGCGCTGGCGCGCAGCATCCGGCACCGGGTGACGTTGCCTACGGGCTGCGCCATTGCCATCGGCATCTTCATCCTCGCCCAGCTTGTGGTCGAGCACGTCTTCAACTACCGAACCACCGTCGGCATCCTAGTCAACCTGGTGTGCGGTGCCTGGTTCTTGGCACTGATGGTGCGCACGCGGGGCAACGCATGATTTCCGTCAGCAACCTCACCAAGACCTACGGCAACAAGACCGTGGTTTCTGGCGTCAGCGCGCAGTTCCCTGCGCGGCAGCTCACCTCGTTGATCGGTCCCAACGGCGCGGGCAAGAGCACGCTGTTGATGATGATCGCCCGGCTGCTGGCGCCCAGCAGCGGCGACATATTGCTGGATGGACACAGCGTCACTGGCATCCCCATTGCCGACTACGCCCGGCGCGTGGCCACGCTGCGCCAGTCCCCCGACTTCAACCTGCGCCTGACGGTAGAAGAACTGGTGGCCTTTGGCCGTTTTCCTTACAGCCGGGGCGCGCTCACGCCCGAGGACCGCCGCGTCATTGACGAGGCCATTGCCTTCCTGTCGCTGGAGCCGCTACGCGGCGCCTACCTGGATGAGATCAGCGGCGGCCAGCGGCAGATGGCCTTCCTCGCCATGACCATCGCCCAGCAGACGGATTGCCTGCTGCTCGACGAGCCGCTGAACAACCTGGACATCAAGCACGCCGTGCAGATCATGCGCGCTCTGCGCCGTCTGTGCGACGAGCAGGGGCGCACCGTGGTGCTGGTGGTGCATGACATCAACTTTGCCGCCAGCTATTCCGACCACATCGTGGCGATGAAGGGCGGCGCGGTGCATTGCGCCGGCCCGGTATCGGAAGTCGTGACCGAGGCGCAACTGAATGCGCTGTACGGACTGGATTTCGAGATCACGCGCAGCCCACGCGGGCTGCTGTGCAACTACTTCAACCTTTCTGGAGAACCGACATGACCCCCATCCGTCCCCGCAGGCGCGATGTGCTTGCGCTGCTGGCCGCAGCAACGGCTGGCGCCGCCCCATCTGCGTGGGCCTACACGCCCATCACCGTCAAGCACAAGCTGGGCACCACGGTCATTAACAAGCTGCCGCAGCGCGTAGCGGCGCTGGACATGAACGAGGTCGATTTTCTCGACCAGCTCGGCGTTCCCGTCGTGGGCATGCCCAAGGACTTCATTCCGCACTTTCTCGCCAAGTACCGGGATGCCCCGCTGATCGTGGACACCGGCGCCATCGTGCAACCCAACCTGGAGCGGGTGCATGCGGCCAGGCCCGACCTGATCCTGATCACCTCGCTGCAGGCCAAGCACTACAAGGAACTGAGCGAGATCGCCCCCACCATCCACTTCGACGTGGACTACCGCGACAGCCGGGTGCAGCACGTCGATGTCATCAAGGAACACCTGCTGACCCTGGGGCAGGTCTTCGGCAAGCAAGACCTGGCGCGCCGCAAAGCTGCCGAGCTGGACGCCAAGGTGGCCGAGGTGCGGCGCGTCACTCAGGGTCGCCCCGACAAGGCCCTGATCGTGCTGCACAACAACGGCTCCTTCAGCGCCTTCGGCATGCAGTCGCGCTACGGCTTCGTCTTCAATGCTCTGGGCGTGGTGCCTGCCATTCCGTCGGGCGAAACCGGCCTGCACGGCCAGCCCGTGTCCAGCGAGTTCATCCAGAACACCAACCCTGACGTGATCTACATCGTCGATCGCACCGCCGTGATGGAGCACCGCCAGGGCCTGAACGTGCAGAACCTGGGCAACCCGCTGCTGCGCCAGACCAATGCCTGGAAGAACGGCCGCGTCGTCTTTGCCGATTCCGAGGCCTGGTACATCACCGCCGCCAGCCCGACCTCTCTGATGCTGGTGATCGACGACGTCATCAAGGGCTACAGGGGCTGATCTGCCAAGCCATGCATCACCAAGTCGATCTCATTAACAAGTCTCATTCTTTTTACTTTTTTTGTTCTTATTCGTAAGGAGCATTTCATGGTCCAGTCTGATCGCCAGTCACGCCTACCCGTCCCGGCCAGCGCCGGATTTACCCCGAATCGCATGGCAGCAGCCGTGCTGGCCCTGGGTGCATTGGCCGCAGTAGCGCCGTCCGCGCTGGCGCAAACGGCTACTGAAGACGAGCAAACCTTGCCGACCGTGACCGTGCGGGAAGGGGCGGATGCGTCGACCTACTCCGACGGCCAGGTCAGCACCCGCAGCCGTGCGGGCTTTCTGGGCGAGAAGGACTTCATGGAGACGCCGTTCTCCACCATCACCTACACCGACAAGTTCATCGCCGACCAGCAGGCGCAAGACATTCAAAGCGTGATCTCCAAGACCGACCCGACGGTGTTCACCAGCGGCATCGCGGGCGAGGCGCTGGAGAGCTATTCGATCCGCGGCCTGTCCTCCAGCGTGACCGATGTGACGGTCAACGGCCTGTCTGGCATGGCGGGCCAATGGCGCACCTCGCCCGAGATGTTCGAGCGCGTCGATGTGCTCAAGGGGCCGTCGGCCATGCTGGGCGGCATGCCGCCCAGCGGCTCTGCGGGCGGTGCGGTCAACCTCGTCACCAAGCGCGCGGGGGATGCACCGCTGACGCGCCTGACCACCTCCTACATGTCCGACTCTCAATTCGGTGTCCACGCCGACCTGGGCCGCCGCTTTGGCGATAAAAAGCAGTTCGGCGTGCGCTTCAACGGTGCCTGGCGCGATGGCGACACCGCACTGGACGACCAGAAAAAGAAGACCTCGCAATTTGCGCTGGGGCTGGACTGGCGCGGCGACCGCGCCCGTGTCTCCGCCGACCTGTGGCAAGGCAAGGAGCGCGGTGATGGCCTGACCCGTGGCCTCACGCTGGCCACCGGCGTGGCCGTGCCTACCCCGCCCAAGCCTACGACCTCGTGGAACCCGCCCTGGGCCTTCTTCGACCTGAAGGAAAAGGGCACCATGGTGCGCGGCGAGATCGACATCAACGACCAACTGATGGCCTATGCCACGGCAGGCATCAGCAAGTCCGACATCGACACCAACATGGGCGTTCCGCAGGTGATCAATGCGGCGGGCGACTTCAGCATCAACTACAGCGGCGTGGCCGACCGGACGGATCGCAAGTCGGCCGAAGTGGGCTTGAAAGGCAAGGCGCGCACCGGCGCTGTGGGCCACCAGTTCGCCGTCAACGCCACCTGGTACGACCAGGAAACCCGTGGCGCAGGCTTCAGGAACCTCCTGCCAACCGCCTGGGTGAGCAACATCTACAACCCGGTGTGGGGGCCTGAAGCCATGCGCCCCAGCACCATTGCCGCCACCACCACGACGGACACGCGCCTGACCAGCTTTGGCCTAGCCGACACCCTGTCGTTTGCCGAAGACCGCGTGCAACTCACGCTGGGCGTGCGCCGCCAGCAAGTGGAGGTCAACGCCTTCAACGGCTCCACCGGCGTGCAGACCAGCAGCTACGACCAAAGCGCCACCACGCCCGCCGCGGCCGTACTGTTCAAGCTGACCGACCGCGTATCCCTCTATGCCAACTACATGGAAGGCTTGAGCCAGGGGGCCACCGCCCCCACCACGGCGGCCAACGCGGGCGAAGTCTTTGCACCCTACAAGACCAAGCAGAAGGAAATCGGCGTCAAGTTCGACCTGGGTGAATTCGCGCACACCGTCAGCGTGTACGAGATCAAGCGCCCGAGCAGCTACACCGACCTCACCACCAACGTCTTCTCGTTCGGCGGCGAGCAGCGCAACCGGGGCGTGGAATGGGGCTTCTTCGGCTCGCTGGTGCGCGGCGTGCGCCTGATGGGCGGCATCGCCTACTCCGACGCCGAAGTCACCAAGGCTGTCACTGCCGCCAGCGAAGGCAAGCAGGCCACCGGCCTGCCCAAGTGGCAGGCCAAGTTGGGCGGCGAGTGGGACGTGCCCGCCGTGCAAGGCTTGACGCTGACGGCCAACGCGACGGCGGCATCCAAGCAGTACCTCACCGCCGACAACAGCATGTCCGTGTCCGGCCGCACCGTGTACGACCTGGGCGCACGCTACGTCACGAAGGTCGCCGATCGCCCGCTGACCCTACGCGCCGCCGTGACCAACGTGACCAACAAGGCGTACTGGGCCAAACCCCACTACACCAGCCTGGCTCTTGGCGCGCCTCGCACATTCCAGCTCTCGGCCACGATGGATTTCTGAGCGGAGTGGTGACAGGATGAGATCGCAGCGCCCCCTAAGGGGCGTGTCTCGCGCTGGATGCGCTGAGTGAAGGCCGTCGCACGACCCACCATCCCGATGCCTCTCGCGAACATGGCATCGAGTTAGGAGGGAGCGCAACCCCTACGACGGCCACACGCTGGCCGAGACACTGGAACAGGTGGGCATCCTCACCGGCACGGACAGGCTGCCGGCCATGGCCATCGTGGACAAGGGCTACCGGGGCGTGGAGATCTCTTGGCGATCTGCACCGTCACATGAGTGCCCAGAATCTCCTGCACGCCTTGCGCGAACGGCCGGCCGATGTAGCCTGCATCGCACAGCAGGCTTTGTACTCGGCTCAAAGAAGGCTTGCAGCGCTTGAGGGCCTGCAGCGTGCCCTTGCGGTCTGTCACCTCTGCCGTGGTCACCGCGATCGCATGCGGCAACCCCTGGGTGTCCACCGCTATGTGGCGCTTGATGCCCGAGACCTTCTTGCCCGCGTCATAACCCTTCAGGCCCGCCGTGTCCGTGTTCTTCACGCTCTGCGCGTCCACGATCAAGAACGCGCTGCATGCGTTGCGCCCCAGTTTCTCGCGGGCCGCACCAACCCGATTTTTTTAACGCCTGCTCCAGCAGGCTGCCACCCTCGCGTGGCTCGCTCCAAATGGCAAAGTACGAATGCACGGTGCGCCACTTGGGAAAGTCGCTGGGCAGTGCCCGCCACTGACAGCCTGTGCGCAGCAGATACAGGACTGCGCAGAACACCTCGTACAGTTCCACCTTGCGCGGGGCTGTTTTTCTGCGCGCACTCTCCAACAGGGGCCGGATCACTTCAAACTGCTCGCGCTTGATGTCGCTGGGGTAGCCTTTTCTCACCCCGCGAGCTTCTCACATCAAGCAGACGAGACTTTGAACACGTTCTGAGGGACAGCAGTCGCTCCGCTGCGCTTATTTCTCGTACCAGTTCCGTGTCCGGTTCACGACGCGCACCACCAGCAGCATGGCCGGCACCTCGATCAGAACGCCCACGACGATGGCCAAGGCCGCGCCCGACTGCAAGCCAAACAAGCTGATGGCGGCAGCCACGGCCAGCTCGAAAAAGTTGGACGCCCCGATCAGGGCCGAAGGGCAGGCAATTTCGTGCTTTTCGCCAACTGCCCGGTTGAGCCCGTACGCCAGCGCCGCGTTGAAGAACACCTGGAGCAGGATCGGCACGGCCAGAAGAGCGATCACCAGCGGCTGCTGCAGGATCGCGTTGCCCTGAAAAGCAAACAGCAGCACCAGGGTTGCCAGGAGCGCGGCCATCGACCACGGGCCCATCCTCCGAAGCACCCGGTCGAAAGAGGCCTGGCCCCTGGCCAGAAGCTTGCGGCGCAGCCATTGCGCAGCGATCACCGGCGCCACGATGTAGAGCAGCACCGACACCAGCAGCGTCGCCCATGGAACAGTGATGGCCGACAGGCCCAGCAAGAGGCCCACCAGCGGCGCAAAGGCCACGATCATGATCGCGTCGTTGAGCGCTACCTGCGAAAGCGTGAACAGCGGATCGCCGCCGGTGAGGCGGCTCCAGACGAACACCATCGCCGTGCATGGCGCCGCAGCCAGGAGGATCAGGCCGGCAACGTAGCTGTCGATCTGCCCGGCCGGAAGCCACGGCGCAAACACCTGGCGAATGAAGATCCAGCCCAGCAGGGCCATGGAAAACGGCTTCACGAGCCAGTTCACGAACAGCGTGACCGCAATGCCCTTCATGTGGTTGCGTACCTCGCCGAGTGCGCCGAAGTCCACCTTGACCAGCATGGGAATGACCATCACCCAGATCAGCAGGCCCACCGGCAGATTGACCCGCGCCACCTCCATGGCCCCAACCGCCTGAAACAGGCCCGGAAACAGATGGCCCAGGGCGATGCCGGCCACGATGCACAGGAACACCCAGACCGAGAGGTAGCGCTCGAAACCGCCCATGGCCGGGCCGCCCGCCTTTGCGGCGGCTTTATCACAAGATGGCTGCATGATTTTCAGTGCGCCGCGAGTTCGCGCGCCGTGCCTTGCAGCACGGCCTTCTGCAGCCTGTCCGCCGGCAAGTTCACCAGCAGGTCCAGACGGCGGCGCAGCAGGTGCATGGTGTGCCGGAAGGCTTCGAGCCTGGCCTCTGGCGGCGCATCTCCCTCTGACGGGTCGGCCACGCCCCAATGCGCCGTGGCTGGATGGCCCGGCCAGATGGGGCACATTTCCCCTTTGGCGCTGTCGCACACCGTGATGACCAGGTCCATCCGCGGCGCATCCGGCCGCGCGAACTCGTCCCAGCTCTTGCTGCGCAGCCCATCCACAGGCACCCCTGCGCGCTGCAGCACCTGCAGGCCCAGGGGATTCGGCCGCTGATTCCCCCGCGGGCGGCTGCCCGCCGAATAGGCCCTGAAACGGCCTTGGCCCAGGTGGTTGAGCAAAGCCTCGGCCAGGATGCTGCGGGCGGAATTGTGCGTGCACAGAAACAGCACGTTCAAGGGTTCGGATATATCGGCCATGGTGAATTGACGCAGAGGACTTGGCTGCTCAGCAGTTGCATGCAGCCGCCGGGACAGGGCTGCAAGGGGCGCCTTGGCAGCAGTTTTCAGTGAGGTAGCCGAGCAGGTCGTTCATGGCATCGAACGAGGCACGGTAAACCAGATTGCGTCCCTGGCGCTCCTGGCTGATCAGGGCGGCATTCGCCAACTCCTTGAGATGAAAAGACAAGGTGTTGGCAGCCACGCCCAGTTGCTCGGCCAGGACGCTCGGCGTCAAGCCTTCGGGGCCGGCGACAACCAGCGCGCGAAAGGCACGCAAGCGAACCTCCTGTGCGAGGGCCGCGAGGGAGCGGATGACTTGGGGCTCCTGCATATTTCAATAATTCAATGTTTATCGAATTATTACACAAAAGAAGGCCGCACTGACCACCGCCAGATTGCCATCAACTCCTGAATCGATAGCTGCCAGCGCTTTAACCACAAGCCTTTGAGCCTGATTTCGCCTGATAAAACTGCCAGCCCACGCGGGGGCTGGTGCCCCCTCGCCTCACTTCACCACAAAGCGCACATTCGCCGCCTTGCGGCCCGGCAGCGTCACCAGCGCCACCACCTTGGTGCCTGGCGCCACCTTGAATGCGCCCTGGGCTTCCAGCGTGCCCACACCGGCGGGGGTCAGCGTGGCTTCGGTTTTCTCGCTGCCGTTCAGCAGCGTGAGTTTGGCGCTGGCGCCCTCGGTCCTGGCGGGCTGGCCGTGGTCGCTCAGGTACAGGGTGATGCGCCCGGGCTGGGCCACCAGCTCATAGTCCACGTCGGCGGCCTGGGCCACCACGCCGCCATGCCGCGGCGCGGTGGCGTGGCTGTCGCCATGGGCGTGGGCAGGCAGGGCGGCGCCCAGGGCGAGTGCGAGGGCCGCCAGGGCGGCGCGTGCAGAAGCGAAGTTCATGGGAACAGTCCTTTCATGTGAAACAAGGCAAGCCATCAGAACGCCTCGGCGCTGTCGTGGTTCAACAGCCGCTCGGCATCGCAGCGGCCAAAGAGCCAGAACAGGGCCGGGGTGAGGAAGGTGTCGAGCAAGGTGGAGCTGATGAGGCCCGAGAAGATCACCACGGCCACCGGGTGCAGGATCTCGGTGCCGGGGCGTTCGGCCTCGAACAGCAGCGGCGCCAGCGCAAACGCCGTGACCAGCGCCGTCATGAGCACCGGGCTGAGCCGCTCCAGCGAGCCGCGCAGAACCATGGCGTGGTCGAAGCCTTCGCCCTCGGCGCGCATCAGGTTCAGGTAGTGGCTCACCTTCAGGATGCCGTTGCGCACCGAGATGCCCGCCAGCGTGATGAAGCCGATCAGCGCCGCCACCGACAGCGGCTGCCCCGACACCCACAGCCCCAGCACCGCCCCCACCAGCGCCAGCGGAATGTTGGCCATGATGAGCAGCGACAGCCGCGCCGACTGGTAGCGCGTGTAAAGCACGGTGAACATCAGCGCCAGCGACACGAGGGACAGCAGCCCCACCAGGCGGCTGGCCTCCTCCTGCGCCTGGAACTGGCCGCCCAGGGTGATGAAGTAGCCCTCGGGCAGCGGCGTTTGCGCCACCACCTGGCGTATGTCGGCCACCACCTCGGACAGCGCCCGCCCCTGCGCGTTGGCCGAGAGCACGATGCGCCGGCGGCCGTCGTCGCGGCTGATCTGGTTCGGGCCGTCGCCCTCCTCGATGCGTGCCAGGCGCGCCAGCGGCACGCGGCCCCGGGGCGTGTCCAGCAGCAACTGCCGCAGGCCTTCGAGCGAGCGCGCGCTATCGGGCAGGCGCACCACCAGGGCAAAGCGGCGCCCGCCCTCCACCACCTGCCCGACCTTCTCGCCCTCCACCAGGGTCTGCAGCATGGCCAGCACCTGGGCGGCGCTCACGCCGTACTGGGCGGCGGCGTCGTAGTCCACGCGCACCGTCACCTGCGGGGCCAGCACCTGCTTTTCCACCTCCAGGTCGGCCAGGCCCGGCACGCCCGCCAGGCGCGCGCGCAAGGCCTCGGCCTGGCCGCGCAGGGTGTCCAGGTCTTCGCCGAAGAGCTTGATGGCGATTTGCGAGCGCACGCCCGAGAGCATGTGATCGATGCGGTGCGAGATGGGCTGCCCCATCGAGATCGCCACCGGCAGCGGCGCCAGGCGGGCGCGGATGTCGGCCTGCACCTCGGCCATGCCGCGGCGCATTTGCGCGGCGGGCAGCAGGCCCACGTCCAGCTCGCTCACGTGCACGCCCTCGGCGTGCTCGTCCAGCTCGGCGCGGCCGCTGCGCCGGCCCACGTGCGTGACCTCGGGCACCGCGCGCACCAGGCGCTCGGCCTGGCGCGCCACGGCCGTGGATTCGGCCAGCGTCACGCCCGGGTTCAGGCGCAGGCCCACCAGCAGCGTGCCCTCGTTGAACGGCGGCAGGAACGTGGTGGGAAACAGCGGCACCGATGCCGCCGCCAGCGCCACGGCCGCCGCCCCGGCGGCCACGGCCGCGCGCGGGCGTTCCAGCACCGCCTGCAGGGCGCTGCGGTAGCGCGCCTTGAGCCAGGCCAGCAGGCGCGTGTCGCCATGGTCGAGGTTCTTCATGCGCGGCAGCAGGTACAGCGCCAGCACCGGCGTGACGGTGACCGACACCAGCAACGACGCCAGCGTGGAGACGATGAAGGCCACGCCCAGGGGCACGAACAGCCGCCCCTCGATGCCCGGCAGCGCGAACAGCGGCAGGAACACCAGCACGATGATGGCCGTGGCGTAGACGATGCCCGAGCGCACTTCCAGCGACGCCAGCTTCACCACCTCCAGCGGGTGCAGCCGCGCGCCGGTGTGGCGGCTGCGGTCGAGCTTGAGGCGGCGCAGTACGTTCTCCACGTCCACCACCGCGTCGTCCACCAGGCCGCCAATGGCAATGGCCAGGCCGCCCAGGGTCATGGTATTGATCGACAGCCCGAAGTAGCGGAACACCAGCGCCGTCAGGAAGATGGACACGGGAATGGCCGTGAGCGCAATCACCGTGGGCCGCAGCGTGCCCAGGAACACGAACAGCACCACCGCCACGAACACCGAGGCGCCGATGAGCTTGCCCTGCAGCGTGTGCACCGAGGCCTCGATGAAGCTCGCCTGGCGGAACGTGACGCGCGGCGCCTGCATGCCGCTGGGCAGCGTCTTGGCCAGGTCGGCCAGCGCGGCCTCGATGCGCCCGGTCAGCGCAATGGTGTCGGCCGTGGGCTGCTTCTGGATGCCCAGGATCACCGCCGGCCCGCCCTCGAAGCCCGCGTCGCCGCGCCTGGCGGCAGCGGCGAACGTCACCTCGGCCACCTGGCGCAGCAGCACGCTCTGGCCGCCGCGCGCACCCACGGCCAGGTTCTGCAGGTCTTCCAGCCGGGCGGTGCGGCCCAGGTGGCGGATCAGTACCTCGCGCCCGTTGCGCTCCAGAAAGCCGCCCGAGGTGTTCGCCGAAAACCCCTTGAGCGCCGCCGTGAGCTGCTCGGGCGTCACGCCCAGCTGCGCCATGCGCACGGTGTCGGGCTGCACCTGGAACTGGCGCACCTCGCCGCCAATCGGGATGACCTGCGCCACCCCGGCAATCGACAGCAGGCGCGGGCGCAGCACCCAGTCGGCGTACTCGCGCACGGCCATGGGGGTGGTGCGCGCTTCATCGATCGGGATGGCCACCATCATGATCTCGCCCATGATCGAGCTGACCGGCCCCATGCGCGGCGCGGCGCCGGGCGGCAGGCCCTCTTCCATCGACGACAGGCGCTCCGACACCATCTGGCGCGCGCGGAACAGGTCCACGCTCCAGTCGAAGGTGACGTAGATGAACGACAGCCCCGCGCTCGATGTGGAGCGCACGCTCTCCACGCCGGGCAGGCCGTTCATGCTGGTTTCCAGCGGGAAGGTGATGAGCTGCTCCACCTCCTCCGCCGCCATGCCCCCGGCCTCGGTCATCACCGTGACAGTGGGCTTGTTGAGGTCGGGAAACACATCCACCGGCGTGCGCGACAGCGTGTACGCGCCGTAGGCCATCAGCACCGCCGCCGCCATCAGCACCAGCAGCCGGTGGGCCAGGCTCTTTTCTAGCAACCACTTGAACATGCGGCGCTCCTCAACGGACTTGGTTGATGAGCGAAGCCGCCTCGGTGGCTACGCGCTCGCCCGCGTGCAGGCCCGCGGTCACGGCCACAAGCACGCCATCCAGCGGCACATGGCGCACCACGCGCGGCGCGAAGCGCTCGGGCGCGGTCTTGACCCAGACGATGCTCTGGTTCGCCGCATTGCGCTGCAGCGCCGCCACCGGCACCGCCATGCCGGCCACGCGGGCGCGGGTTTGCGCCACCACGCGCACCGGCTGGCCCAGGGCCAGGGTGGCCAGGGCCTGCGCATCGGCCGCGAACGACAGGGGCAGCGCCTGCTCGCGCAGGCTGCGCGCCGCGCCGAGGAAACGCAGCGGCAGCGCCTGCCCGCCCAGTGCCAGGTGGGCACTGGCGATGTCCTGCGCCTGCGCCGGGTCGTAGGCCAGGGCCTCGATGCGCAGGTGGCGCGGGTCCACCACCTCGAACACCAGCTCGCGCGCGTCCACCACCTGCCCGGCCACGGCGTTGGCCGAGGCGATGACCCCGCTGGCCGGGGCCACCAGGGCGTCGCGCTGCTGCAGCCCGGCACCCACGGCGGCCAGGCGCTGGGTCAGGCTTTGCAGCTCGGCTTCGGCGGCCTCGATGTCCTTGCGCGCCACGGTGTCGGCCAGCGCCTGCAGGCGGGCCACGCGCTGGCGCGCCAGGCCCTGGGCGGCGCGCAGCTCGGCCTGCTGCGCCAGTTGGTTGGAGCGCTCGATGGCGCCCGCCGTGGGCACCACGTAGGCCAGCACCTCGCCCTTGCGCACGGCCTGGCCCAGCACCGGCAGGCCGCGCGGGCCGGCCTCCAGCCGCCCGGCCAGGGTGGCCTGCACCTTGCCGCCGGCATTCGGGTCCATGGTCACGGTGCCCGCCAGCTCGAAGGCCTGCGGGTGCTCGCCCGCCTGCACGGGCAGCGTGCGCACGCCCAGTTGGTGCTGCGCGGGCTTGGGCAGAAATACGCTGCCGTCGGGCAGGCGGCGCGGCCCGTCGCCGCCCACGGCGGCGGGGGCGTCGTCATGGCCCTCGTGCGCGGGCGCGGCCAGCGGCAGCGCCACGGCCAGGGCAGCCAGCAGCCAGGCGGCGAGGTGGTGGTTGCGGCGCGTCATGCGGCACCTCCGGCGCGAACAGTGGCCTGGGGGACGGCGCGGCGGCGGTCCCTCCACGCCCATAACGCGGCGCCCAGCGCCGCCAGGGCCCCTGCGGCGCCGGCCAGCCAGCGCATGCGGGGGCTGCCCCCTGGGGCCGCAGCGGCGGCGGGGGCGTGCCAGTCCAGTGCGCCAGCCAGCAGGTCGGTGTCGTCGCCCGCGACCACGGTGGCGGTCACCGGCACGCTGCCATCGGCCAGCGGCACGGCCAGTTCGGCGCGGTATTCGCCTTCGCCCACGGGGGTGACGGCCAGACGCTGGCCGGCCAGATCGAGCTCCAGTTGCGCACCGGGCACGGGGCGGTTGTCGTCGGCCCGGTCGAGGTACAGGGCCAGGGTGTGGCCGTTGACCACGCCGACCAGCTCAAACAGCTCGGAGGCCAGGGCAAAGCGCGGCGCGGCCTCGGTGGGCGCAGCGGCGGGAGCGTCGTCATGCCCTTCGTGGGCCCGGGCGGCCAGCGGTGCCAGGCCCAACAGCAGGGCCAGTAAAGGGGCCAGGAGAGAGGCCGGTAAAGCGGCCAGGACGTTTCGGTGTTGCATGGTGATTCTCTGCAATCTCACAAAATGAACTACGTTTTTGATAGCTGCCAGCGCTTGCCATACAAGGGCTGGAGCCAGTTTTTTCTTGAAACCCGGCAGCGCGCTCACTGCGGCAGCAAGCCCAGCGCCTGGCGCAGTGCCGAGAGCGCCGCCGCCGCTTCGATGCGTGCGCGGGCCAGTTGGCGCTCGGCCTGGGCGGCGTCCTGCTCCACGCGCAGGCGCGTGGGCCAGTCGGCCTCGCCCAGGGCAAAGGCCTTGGCCACGAAGCCGCGCGTGGCGCGCGCCAGCTCGGCGTGGCGGGCCATGGCCTCGTGCTGCGCCGTGGCAGCGCGCGCGCGCGCCTGGGCGGCCTGGATGTCGGCCCCCAGGCGCTCGCGTTCGCGCTCAGCGCGGGTTTCCAGCTCCAGCGCCTGGGCCAGGGCCGCCGCCTCGCGCGCCTGGGCGCGCACGCCCGCGCCCAGCGGCAGGCGCACGCCCAGCGTGATGGATCGCTGGTAGCGCTCGTCCGCCGTGCCGCGCTCGCGCGCCGCCGAGAGCGACAGCTCCGGGTTGGCGCGTCCCTGCACTGCCACCAGCTCCGCCTGGCGCCGCGCCACGCGGGCCTGGTGCAGCCAGTCGGCCAGCGCCGGATGCGCCTCGGGCACGGGCAGCGGCAGCGCCAGTGAAGGCGCCGGGCTGGGCTCGGGCTCAGGCTCGGTGCCGGCCACCGCCGGCGCATCGGGCGCCGACGGCACCGGGGCGCCCGCCAGGGCCTGCAGCGCGAGCCGCGCGGCATCGCTGGCGCCCTGGGCCTCGGCCAGCAGCGCCTGGGCCTGGGCCACGCCCGCCTCGGCCTGGAAGTGCTCGGAGCGCGCCATGTCGCCCGCCTGGTAGCGGCGCGCCACGTCGGCGGCCAGGGCCTGGGCGCTGGCCAGTTGGCCTTGCGCCTGCGCCAGGTCGCTGCGGGTGCGCTGCCAGCCCCACCAGGCTTCGCGCACGCGCGCTGCCAGCTCCAGTTGGGCGGCCTGGGTGCGGCTTTGGGCGGCTTCGAGCGCGGCGTCGCCCAGGGCGGCCTTGCGGGCGCGCTCGCCCGGCAGCCACAGCGGCAGCACCACGCCCACGGTGGTCTCGCGCGCGCCCTGGCGGCTGCCGATGCGGTCGGTCTTGGCCTGCAGATCCAGCGCGGCGGGCTCGGGCGTCCAGGCGTCAGCGCTGTCGCGCTCGGCCTGCGCGGCCTGGCGGCGCAGCTGCTGGGCCTGGGCTTCGGGCTGGCGCTGCCAGGCCTGGGCAAACAGCGCGGGCAAATCGGGCGCGGCAGGCGCCGGGGCGGTTTGCGCCATGGCGGCCGTGGCGCCCCCTGTCAGTGCCCAGGCGCACGCCCAGGCCAGGGCCCCGGGGCGGGGCCGGAATATCGTTCGGTGAAAAGGCATCCGATGTTTCTCCGATGGCAAAGCCATGGGGTGAAAACCGGCAAGACAGGGTGCGCCGCGCCACCAGGGCGCACAGGCGTCACACGCGAAGGGAATGGGGCTGCCCTGCCCCGCTGGCCTTGCCGCTCAGGCAGAGGCGCGCCAATTGGGGCGCTCGGGGCGGTGCGGGCTGGGCGGCTGCAGCAACGGCAGCACGAAGGGGGCGGGACGGGTGCCGGCAAGGCGCAGCGGCGGCGCCACGGCATCCATGTGCAGGGCATTGCCCATGCCGTGGCAGGCATGGCAGTCCATGTCGGCGCCGGCCTTGGCGGCGCTGGCGCCCGCGCCATCGGCATGGCCATCGTGGTGCTGGTGCACATGGTGGCCGAAATGCGCCGCCGCAGGCGCCGCCTCATGCGCGCAATAGCTTGCCGCCACCGCCCAGACGGACTGGAGCGGCAGGAAAGCCAGGAGCAGGAGGACGAGCAGGCGGCGCATGGGAAGCGGCATTCTATGCCCAGGCGCCGCCCATGCCCGCATGGCCGTGCCGTTGCGGCGGTCTATTGCAGCCTGCCGGGCGCGCTGTGCCACAGCACGCGCGGGTCTCCCGCCGCCGCCTCGCTCCAGGGCTGGCCCCAGCGCTCGCGCAGGCTGGCCAGCATGGTGCGGAAGTGCGGCGTCAGCGTGGAGAGCCCGGACAGGTTGTCCAGGTTGGCGACGATCTTGGCGCGCAGGGCGTCGCGCTGCATGCCGCCCGCCTGGGCAAAGCCGGTCATCAATGCGAGCGTGCCGGCCATCAGCGCCTCGGCGCACGGCAGGCTGTACTCCTCGTCGTGGGAGGACGGAACGGGGTGGGAGGGATGGGTCATGAGAGTCGTCTTTCCGAAGGGGGCGGCAAGCCTCGCCGCACGGGCATGGGGCGATATTACATGAGAAGCATTCTCAATAAAAGCCACCGCGACACGAACAAGAACGGACGACCGAGCACTTTACAAGGAATAAAAGACAAATCATTCTCATTTGAATTAGTATAATTATTTGCCTTTCATCAAACCCACTTTGCCTTCATGCCATGAAGCCTTTGCCTTCCCGCCCGCCGCTCTGGCTTCTTTCCTTCCTGCTGGCCGCCCTGCCCGTCCATGCGCAGGAAGCCGGCGCCGAACACACCCTCAAGCCCACGGTCATCACGGCCACGCGCACCGAGCGCGCGCTGGATGACGCCCCCGTGCGCACCGAGGTGGTCACGCGCGAGGAAATCGAGCGCACGCATGCGCGCACGCTCAAGCAGGCGCTGGAGAACGTGCCCGGCCTGCAGTTGCGCGAGGTGCTGGGCAAGTCGGGCTACGAGCTGTCGCTGCAGGGCCTGAGCGCCGACCAGGTGCTGGTGCTGATCGACGGCCTGCCGATCACCGCCAGCACCAGCTCCACCGTGGACCTGGGCCAGTACCTGCTGAGCGACGTGGAACGCATCGAGGTGGTCAAGGGGGCCAGCTCGGCGCAGTACGGCAGCTCCGCCATGGGTGGCGTGGTGAACGTCATCACGCGGCGCACGGCGGCGGGCTTCGGCGGCACGGCGGCGCTGGACCTGGGCAGCTACGGCAGCCAGAACGACAACGGCCGCGGCGCCAGCGCCAACAACCGCCATGCGCGCTTCAACCTGGGCGGCGGCACCGAACACTGGCGCCTGGCCCTGTCGGGCGACGTGGTGGACGACGCCGGCTTCGGCGTGCGGCCCGACGCCTACCCGCGCCAGGGCGACGCCAGCCGCCGCCAGCAACTGGCCGCGCGCGGCGAATGGATGCCCGACGCCCAGGGCCGCGCCTGGGCCGAGGCTTCGCGCTACACCGAGAACGACACCCAGCGCTACAACGTGTACGTGCCGCCCGCCAACGTGCCGCAGCGCAAGCAGGAGGACATCACGCGCGACCGCGTGAGCGGCGGCATGGACTGGCGCTTCGCCAGCGGCCTGCGCGCGCAGCTCAAGGGCGTGCACGAGCGCTACGACAGCCACTCGCCCGGCTACTCCAACGAAGTGCTCGCCACCAACCGCCAGTCGCGCCAGGAGACGCAGCACCTGGGCACCCAGTTCGACCTGCCGGCCTGGGGCCGCCAGCTCTGGATGGTCGGCACCGACTGGCACCGCGAAACCCTGGCGCAGACCAGCAACGGCCTGTCCGAGCTGGGCGTGGCCGGCAGCGCCGAGCGCACCAGCACCGAGCTGTTCGTGCAGAACGACATCCTGCTCTCCGACACCTGGGAAGTGCTGCTGGGCCTGCGCGGCCAGCACGATTCGGACTTCGGCGGCCACTGGGCGCCCAAGGTCAGCGTGCGCGGCAACCTGCTCGATGGCGGCGGCTGGAAGGGCGTGCTGCGCGCCAGCCTGGGCCAGGGCTACCGCGTGCCCAACCTGAAGGAGCGCCACTACCTGTTCGACCACAGCGCCCTGGGCTACAAGGTGGTGGGCAACCCCGACCTCAAGCCCGAGTCCTCGACCAGCCTGCAGGTGGGCGGCACCCTGACCCGCGACGACCGGCTGGCGATCGAGGTCAACGCCTTCCACAACCGTGTGCGCGACCTGATCCAGACCGACCTGGCCAACGCCACCGTGGTCGACGGCATCGCCACCTACACCTACGCCAACATCGCGCGCGCCCGCACCAGCGGGCTGGAGACCAGCGTCAACTGGCGCGCCAGCGCCGCGCTGCAGCTCAACGCCGCCTACACCTACACACGCACGCGCGACCTCGACACGGGCCAGGAGCTGACGCGCCGCCCGCGCGACATCGTGCGCCTGGGCGCCGACTGGCGCGCGCTGCCGGGCAGCACGCTGAGCCTGCGCCTGCGCAGCCAGAGCAACGAGCTGACGGACACCGCCACCGGCGCGCGCTCGCCCGCCTGGACGACCCTGGACCTGGCGCTGAACCACAAGCTGGGCGCCGCCACGACGCTGTTCGCGGGCGTCAACAACCTCACCAACCGCCAGCGCGACTTCGCCGCCCAGGGCGACTACGGCCCGATCGCGGGGCGCTTCATCTACATCGGCGCGAAGGTCGCGTTCGGCAACGCCCTCTGAATTTCCACTGATTCCATTTCCAGATCAATCGAGTACGCGAAGGCGAAGCGCAGACAGTGCTGTAGCACGGCAAGCGAAGCCGACAAAGTAATCGATTGATCTGGAATTGGAATGAATTACCACTGACGACCAGGAGCCTGCACCATGCACCACACGACTTCCCTCAAATACCTGTCCACGGCACTGGCCGCAGCGGCGCTGGCCGCCTGCGGTGGCGGCGGATCGTCCGACAGCGGCACCACGCCCACCCCCACGCCCCCCGCCAGCACCAGCAAGTTCACGCAGAACGCCACCTGGCAGTTCACGCTGCCCGCGGCGGGCCAGTCGGTCTGCTACGACTTCGACGCCAAGGCCGAAGTGGCCGGGTGCAGCGGCACCGGCTGGGACATCAAGCTGACCAGCAGCGGCCGCACCGCCGCGCTGTACACCAACAGCGGCCCCAGCGGCGGCGGCAAGGGCGCGGCCCTGGGCACGCCCTTCACCTACAAGTGGGCCGACCTGCTGAACTACAAGGACGCCACGCTCGACCCCGCCTCGGGCCAGGCCGTGCCCGACCGCGCCTGGATGGCCGACACCGCCAAGAGCGTCTTCACCGGCAGCAACGGCATCCAGAGCGCCGTGTTCGAATACGACCTCACCGGCAACAACCAGTTGCACCCGAACTTCAACGTGTTCCTGGTCACCACCAATAGCGACTCGGCCGACATCACGGGCGCCGGGGGCAAGGTGTATGCCGTGCAGATCACCGGCTACTACGGCAGCCCCACGGGCACGACATCGGGCTGGCCCTCGTTCCGCTGGGTCAATACGGCCAGCCCGGGCAACGTGCTCTCCACGCCCGCGGGCGGCATCGACGCGACGGGCGGCTGGGTCTACTACGACCTGGAGAACAACGCCAAGACCACGGAATCGGGCACCTGGCACATTGCCTTCAACCGCTACAACGTCAAGCTCAACGGCGGCGCCTCGGGCAGCGCCAAGGTGGCCGGCTTCCTGGGCAAGAAGCCTGCGGGCTTCTACGACGCCGACGGCAAGCCCGTCACGGCCAAGTTCACCGCCGCGAGCAACCTGAACGACACCCTGGCCGACCTGACCGGCGCGAAGACCGGCCCGGCCAGCGCCAGCGCCTGGGTCAAGGACTCCATCGGCTCCGCGCTCACCCCGGACTACACCGGCACCTACCCGAACCCGCTGAACTACGGCTGGTTCACCTACTACCCCACGGCCGCCACCGCCGCCGCCGCGGGCGTGGTGCAGCACCAGATCAAGGCCAACCCGGATGCTGGCACGCTGGTGAAGTCCGGCGGGGGCAACAGCTACGCACGCATGCGCCTGGCCGAGATCAAGTACGCCGACCCCGCCTCGGCCACCAGCGCGCAGACCTGGACCGTGGAGTTCGGCATCCAGCCCGCTGCGAACTGATTCTTCGCGTGTTTTTTGCCTCCAGCGCTTGCCAGGCAAGCGCTGGCAGCTCTCTTTTTTGAAGCACCCACCATGAACGCACCCGACATCCGCGCCCGCTTCGCCCAGGCCCGTGCCGCAGGCAAGCGCCACAAGGACGCGGCCGAATCCATCGGCGTGAGCGAAGGCGCGGCCCTCGCCGCGCACGCCGGCGCGCACGGCGCGCCGCTGCAGGCCGTGCCGCTGCGCGGCCCCTGGCTCGAACTGCTGCAGGCGCTGCAGGCCTGCGGCCCGCTGCTCGCCCTCACGCGCAACGCCTCCACCGTGCACGAGAAGACCGGCGTCTACGAAAAGCTGTCGGCCACCGGCCCCATCGGCCTGGCCCTGGGCGAGGCCATCGACCTGCGCCTGTTCTTCCACCACTGGCACGCGGGCTTCGCCGTCACCGAGGCGGCGGCCAACCCGGGCGCACCGGCCGCGCTGAGCCTGCAATTCTTCGACGCGCACGGCCTGGCCGTGCACAAGGTGTTCTGCCGCGAGGCCACGGGCCGCGCCGCCTTCGAGGCGGTGATGCAGCGCTTCATCGACCCGGCGCTGGCGCCGGTGTTCCAGGCCAGGCCCGCGGCCCCGGCGCCACGGGCGGACAGCGCCATCGACGCCCCCGGCCTGCTCGATGCCTGGGCCGCGATGCAGGACACGCACGAATTCTTCGACCTGCTCAAGCGCTTCGGCGCGGAGCGCCGGCAGAGCTTCCGCCTCGCCGAGGGGCGCTTCACGCGCCGCGCCGCCAAGACCGCGCTGCGCCAACTGCTGCAGGAGGCCGCCTTCGACGGCGCCCCCATCATGGTGTTCGTGGGCAGCCCCGGCTGCATCCAGATCCACACCGGCCCGGTGGTGCGCATCGAGCCCCTGGAGATGCAGGGCGCGCACTGGCTCAACGTACTGGACCCGGGCTTCAACCTGCACCTGAGCGAGGACGCCATCGACCAGGTCTGGGTCGTCGAGAAGCCCACCAGCGACGGCATCGTCACCTCGGTCGAGGCGTTCGACCGCACGGGCGAGCTGATGGCCATGTTCTTCGGCGCGCGCAAGCCCGGCGAGCCCGAGCGCCAGGACTGGCGCGCCATCGTGCGCAAGGCGGCGCCGCTGGCCGCCCAGGCGGCATGAGCGCGGGAGCCACCCGCATGCACGCCCTGCCCCCCTCGCGGCGCGCACTGCTGGCAGCGGCCCTGGGCTGCTGCGCCGCGCCGCTGGCGCTGCGCGCCCAGCCCGCGCCCGCCGCGTCTGCCACATCCGCCGCAGCCGCCCTGCCACGCCTGGTGACCGTCAGCGGCGCCATCACCGAGGTGGTCTATGCGCTGGGCGCCGAGGCCCAGCTCGCGGGCACCGACACCACCAGCCTGTACCCCGCCGCCGCGCTGAAGACGCCCAAGGTGGGCTACCTGCGCCAGCTCTCGGCCGAGGGCGTGCTCTCGCTGCGGCCCGACGCGGTGATTGCCACCACCGAGGCCGGCCCGCCCGTGGTGCTCGACCAGTTGCGCGGCGCCGGCGTGAAGGTGGAGCTGGTCCCGTCCGAATACACCTGGGACGACGTGCGCCGCAAGGTGCAGGCCGTGGGCCGCGCGGCCCGGCGCGAGGACGCCGCGCGGGCGCTGCAGGCGCGGCTCGACACCGAATGGGCGCAGCTCGGCCGCGAGGTCGCGCAGGCCGCCGCCGTGCGCCCGGCGCCGCGCGTGCTGTTCGTGCTGTCCCACGGGCCCTCGGCCCAGGTGGGCGGCCAGGGCACGGCGGGCGATGCGCTGATCCGCTTCGCCGGCGGGGTGAACGCGCTCACGGGCTTCACCGGCTACCGGCCCATGACGGCCGAGGCCCTGGCCAGCAGCGCGCCGGACTTCATCCTCACCACCGAGCAGGGCATCGAAGCCCTGGGCGGGCCGCAGAAGTTCTGGCAGCGGCCCGAGCTCGCCCTGACCCCGGCCTATCAGCGCCGCGCGCTGATCGCACTCGACGCGCTGCTGCTGATGGGTTTCGGCCCGCGCCTGCCCCAGGCCGTGCGCGCCCTGCACGCCCGCCTGTACCCATGAGCGCATCGAGCGGGCCGGCGCGGCCAGGCGCCGGCCAGACCGCGAGCGCCGAAGGCATGGCGGCGCCACCGCCGCCCCCCAGATCCGGCCGGCTGCTGACGCCGCGCGGCGCGCTGGCGCTCGGCCTGGCGCTGGTGGCGCTGGCCTTCGTCGCCGGCGGCGCCAGCGGCGCCTACCCCATCGCCCCGGCGCAACTGCTGAGGGCGCTGGCGCACGCCGTGTCGGGAACGCCGCCCGACACGCCGCAGCAACTGGTGTTCCTCAACATCCGCCTGCCCCGGCTGCTGCTGGCCGCCGCCGCGGGCGCGGGCCTGGCGCTGGCCGGCGCGCTCATGCAGGGGCTGTTCCGCAACCCGCTGGCCGACCCGGGGCTGGTCGGCATCAGCAGCGGCGCGGCGCTGGCGGCGGGCCTGACCATCGTGCTCGGCCCCGCCTGGTTTCCCGCGCTGCCGCACGCGCTGGGCAGCTGGACGCTGATGCTCACCGCCTTCGCGGGCGGCCTGGCCGTCACCGGGTTCATCTACCGCTTCGCGCAGGGGCCTGCGGGCACCCACGTCGCGCTGATGCTGCTGGCCGGCGTGGCCGTCAACGCGCTGGCGGGCGCGGGCCTGGGCTACCTCAACTTCATGGCCACCGACGAGCAGTTGCGCAACATCCAGTTCTGGCTGCTCGGCAGCCTGGGCGGCGCGCGCTGGAGCGCCGTGGCGCTGGTCACCACGGTGGTGGCGCTGTGCTGCGCGGCCGCGCTGGCCTGGGCGCGGCCGCTCAACGCCATCGCCCTGGGCGAGGCGCAGGCGGCGCTGCTGGGGGTGCATGTCGAGCGCACCAAGCGCGCGGCGGTGCTCATCACCGCGCTGGCCGTGGGCGCCATCACGGCCACCACGGGCATCATCGGCTTCGTCGGCCTGGTGGCGCCGCACTGGGTGCGCCTGCTGACCGGGCCGGACCACCGCGTGGTGCTGCCCTGCTCGGCACTGCTGGGCGCGGCGCTGGTGCTGGCGGCGGATGCCATGGCCCGCACCGTGGTGCAGCCGGCCGAACTGCCGCTGGGCGTGCTCACGGCCGCCATCGGCGGCCCCATGTTCCTGTGGATGCTGCGCCATTTCAGGGGCCGCGTATGACGCTGCAATGCATCGATGCGCGGGTGGTGGCGGCGGGCGGGCGCGTGCTGCTCGGCGGCATCTCGGCCACGCTGCGGCCCGGGCGCTTCACCGCCATCCTGGGGCCGAACGGCGCGGGCAAGTCCACGCTGCTGTCGCTGCTGTCGGCCCAGCGCCGGCCCGACGCCGGACAGGTGCTGCTGGACGGGCAGCCGCTGCACGCGCTGGCGCCGGGCGCGCTGGCGCTGCGCCGCGCCGTCATGCCGCAGGAAGGCACCGTGGCCTTCGACTTCACGGTGCGCGAGGTGGCCGAGCTGGGGCGCTACCCGCACCGCCGGCAGCCCGACGCCGACGAGGGCGGCATCGTCACGCAGGCGCTGCAGGCCACCGGCGTGGCCGGGCTGGCGCAGCGCATCTTCAACACCCTGTCGGGCGGGGAAAAGGCGCGCGTGCACCTGGCGCGCACGCTGGCGCAGGTGTGGGCGCCCCTGCCCGGCGGCGCGGCGCGCTGGCTGCTGCTGGACGAGCCCACGGCCGCGCTCGACCTGGCGCACCAGCACCAGGCGCTGCGCCTGCTGCGCGAGCGCGCCCACGCGCAAGGCTGCGGCGTGGTGGCCGTGCTGCACGACCTGAACCTGGCGCTGCGCTACGCCGACGACGTGCTGCTGCTGGCGCAGGGCGAGGCAATCAGCCTGGGCCCCGCGCCCGAGGTGCTCACGCCCGGGCGCATCGAGCGCCTCTGGGGCATCGCCTGCACGCAGGTGCGCGGGCGCGACGGCACGGTGCAGTACCTGTTCGACCAGGTATCCGCTGAATCTGCATGAAATAGGCCGCAAACGCCCGCCAGGCAAGCGCCAGCAGCTATCGAAACAGGAGTTTCCGGACTGCGCTCACTCGACCGTCAAATGCGCCAGCGCCGGGTCGCCCGGCGGGTAGCGCAGGTCCAGCCGCTCCAGCACGGCCTTGAGCAGCGTGGCGACCATCAGGTTGCGGTGGGTCTTGGAGTCGGCGGGCACGATGGTCCACGGCGCCCAGGGCGTGTGCGTGGCCGCCAGCAACTGCTCGTAGGCGCGCTGGTAGCCGTCCCACTGCGCGCGGGCGGCGAGGTCGCTCTGGTCGAACTTCCAGTGCTTGGCGGGGTCGTCCAGGCGCTCCTGCAGGCGCTGGCGCTGCTCGTCCTTGCCGATGTGCAGCATGAACTTGAGCACCACGGTGCCGGTCTCGCTCAGCAGGCGCTCGAAATCGTTGATGTGCGCCAGGCGCTGCTGGTGCTGCGCGGGCGTGATCCAGCCGTTGACCACGGGCACCAGCACGTCTTCGTACTGGCTGCGGTTGAACACCGTGATCTCGCCCGCCGGCGGCACCTGCTGGTGGATGCGCCAGAGGTAGTCGCGCGCACGCTCGGGCTCGGTCGGCGCCTTCCAGCCCACGGTGTGCACGCCCAGGGCGCTCATGCGGCCGAACACGCCGCGGATCGTGCCGTCCTTGCCCGCCGTGTCGGTGCCCTGCAGCAGCACCAGCAGCTTGTAGCGCTTGTCGGCGTAGAACAGGTTCTGCAGCGCGTCCAGCGCCACGGCCAAGGCCTCCACGGCGGCCTTGTCTTCTGCCTTGCTGCCCAGCGAGAACGGCTTGGCGCGGGGATCGAAGCCGTGCAGCGGCACTGGCTGGCCCGGCACCGGCTGCCAGGCCTTCCAGCGCTCGGCCAGGGCGCGGTCGTGCAGGTCAAAGTACGCGGGGGCGGTTACCGTGGCGGGCGTGGTGGACATGGCGGCTCCAGGAGGCAAAAGGGATGGATGGGTGCGCGCAGCGCGGTTGCGGCAGATTGTCACCCCAGCCCTTGCGCCAGGCGGTAGGACGCCCTGATGACGTCCACGATGCGAGACTGTCTGGCACACCGCCAGCCCGGCGTTTCCGTGCTGCCGGCCAGCGGCGCACGAATGGGGATGGCGGAATCAACTGAAACGGTGGGTGGTGGCTTGCGACCCTGAGCCGCCATCCAGCTAGAAACTCCAAAGCCGTCATTCAGCCAGGCCGCAAGTGCAAGGCCAAGGAATCCAACGGGCTGGCGGTTCCTGCGGCAGCGACTTTCAGGACATGGGTATAGATCATCGTCGTACTCACGTCCGAGTGCCCCAGCAACTCCTGCACCGTGC
>Ga0222424_100326_pt1 | contig 32178 bp, 26 predicted proteins | sample 2B2ome_FD_182468 | JGI IMG/M metagenome (GOLD analysis project Ga0222424, IMG submission 182468) | Enriched microbial communities from leaf-cutter ant dump, University of Wisconsin, Madison, United States - 2B200A (version 2) | ecosystem: Environmental > Terrestrial > Nest > Insects nest > Nest... | reverse complement strand
TGAATTTCAGCACCAGAACATCTGTCCAGATCGATCGTTCCGTTCCGGATAGCCCCAGCAGCGTCATTTGATGACGGCTGATGGAATCCTTTGCCGTTTTAATTATCTTGTCCAGCGCAACATCCGGCTGCTCTTTTCCGGAAAGGGACGACTGTAATAACAGGATATACTTCTCACAGGCCTTTACCGACCGTTCCATTAGCGCTGCTGCCGCAACAATGGTATCTTTTCTTTCCGGCACCTGATAGATATCTTTGAACATACGGTCGGACCCGAGGATGATGCTGTCGCTGATAACCCCGAACTGACCATCCAGTAACCGGATCGAATCGATCAGTGCGATGCCGTAAGCACCACTATCTTTCCTGTAATCGCCGCGTTTATAATACTGATCAAACTGCTGGTATGTTCCGCTTATCCGCCGGAATACGCTTATCAGCCTTCCGGTCTGTGCATTCAGCCAAGCGGCTTCCTCTGCGGTAAAGTTATCAGGAGGGGTATTATCCATTGCTGCGGAACCCGCTTTTCTTATTGGTTCATACAGCAGTTCATCCGCACCAAAGAACAGGGAATCGTAAGATGCAAGGTACAACCCGTCACCTTTCAGTGTGTCGGCCCGGTCCGGTTCAACGATCGTTTTTCTTTTTTCCTGCAGGATATCCCGCAGCATTTTCAGGTAAAATTCCCGGTCGCTGATCGCTGATACAAGGACAAAAGCATAGTGATCCAGCCGGTATTCCCGGCTCCGGTCGTGGCGCTTATCCTTACAGGAATAAAGGCCAAAAGCGCCCGTAATTATAAAAAGAACCATCAGCCATTTAGTGTATTTCATGTTACTTAAGGTTTTGTTGCAGATCATACAGATCTTTATGCTGCTGATCGTTATTCAAAATTAAGGGTTCTCTTCACGGAACTCAAATCTGTTTACAGGCAGCCCTTCACCATCCCCGGTTTATTTTTTGCGGTAACTCAGGCGATTTAACTACATTTGTTCCTCAACAAGTTCTTTCATTTTTCATCAAACAGAAAAGGTCCCTGATGAAGATCAGGGATAATAGGGAATCGTGTGTGAATCACGAGCTGTCGCGCAACTGTAAACAGCGTTGAAGGCTTTACCTTATATGTCCACTGTTTCGCCCGGGCGGAACGGGAAGGACGGTAAATGCTGCTGTAAGCCAGGAGACCTGCCTTGTCTGTAAGAGCAATGCTTTCGCGGTATAAAGCAAGGGTCTGCATGATGTCCTTCTCCTTTTCCATTCAGTAACGGTTCAGCCTCCTCACGCTGTTCCGGCTACCAGGCATCTTCTTTCTTTTCTTTACACCACCGCATTGCGAAACTTGCAAAGGGCTTTTAGCTTATTATTCATTAAAAAAGTTAAAAGAGATGCAAACGCACAACCTCGGCTACCCGCGTATTGGTAGCAACAGGGAACTGAAGAAGGCCTGTGAACAGTACTGGGCCGGCAACATTACCGCAGCACAACTGGAGCAGGCAGCAAAAAAGATCAGGGAGCACAACTGGCAGTTGCAGCAAAGCGCTGGTCTGGACCTGCTGCCCGCAAATGATTTTTCCTTTTATGACCAGGTACTGGACACCTGCCTCATGACCGGCGCCATCCCGGACCGGTATCACCCTCTGATCGAGCAGGAGCACATCAACCCGCTCGATCTGCTGTTTGCCATGGCAAGGGGTTATCAGAAAAACGGGTATGATCTTACTGCCATGGAAATGACCAAATGGTTCGACACCAACTACCATTACATTGTTCCGGAATTTAAAAAAGATCAGCCATTCACTTTTTTCAGTAATAAGGTCATCGACCAGTTCAGTGAAGCCAAAAAGGCCGGCTTCAGGGCCAAGCCGGTATTGTTAGGCCCGGTTAGTTTCTTACTATTGGGTAAGGAAAAAGAAGAAGGCTTTGACCGCATCGACCTGTTGAAGAACCTGCTACCGGTTTATTTTAAGGTACTGGAAAAGCTCGATCAACACGGTGCTTACTACATTCAGCTGGATGAGCCCTGCCTGGCACTTCAGCTCAGCGAAAAAGCACAGCAGGCCGTTAAAACTGCTTACACTGCCTTTTCCCAACGGTTCCCCAACCTTCGCATCATACTCGCTAATTATTTTGATTGCTCCGGGGCCAATCTTAAAACGGTTCTTTCATTACCGGTACATACGCTGCATCTTGACCTGGTGCGCTGCCCGTTGCAGCTGGATGATATCCTCAACACACCAGGATTTGTCAGCGGAAGAACCCATCTTTCGCTGGGCGTTGTGGATGGGCGGAATGTTTGGAAGAACGACTTTGAACAATCGCTGGAGCTGATCCAAAAAGCAACCGGCAGGATCGGGGCCGGCAGGATCTGGGTTGCGCCCTCCTGCTCCCTGCAGCATGTGCCCTGCGACCTGGACCTGGAAACCGATGAGAAAAATCTTCCGGCGGAAATCAAACAGTGGATGGCCTTTGCCAAACAGAAACTGGCCGAAGTGGTATCGCTGAAACAAATAGCGATCAACCCGGAAGACCCGCTGTCAAAAACCCACCTCGGCGACAATACCCGCTGCATGAAAGCCCGCAATGTGTCCTCAAAAATCCACAATCAGCAGGTAAAAAACCGCGTGGCCGCTATAACTGCCGCTGATGCCAGGAGGAACAGTCCCTTTTTTGCCCGGAAACAAAAACAGCAACAAGAACTCGGGCTTCCGCTTTTTCCCACTACTACGATTGGCTCTTTTCCTCAAACAAAAGAAGTGCGTACCTGGCGGGCACAATGGAAAAAACAATTGCTTCCGGACGCTGCTTATAACCGGCTGCTGAAAGAAGCGACCGAAAAGGCCATCCGGTGGCAGGAAGCAATCGGGCTGGATGTGCTGGTACACGGAGAATTTGAGCGCAATGATATGGTGGAGTATTTTGGCGAACAACTGGCCGGATTTATCTTTACTCAAAACGGCTGGGTGCAGAGTTATGGCAGCCGTTGTGTGAAACCCCCGGTGATCTATGGCGATGTGTACCGGCCCGATCCCATGACCGTAGCATGGAGCGCCTATGCGCAATCATTGACCAGCAAACATGTAAAGGGAATGCTTACCGGGCCTGTAACCATTTTGCAATGGAGCTTTGTACGCAACGACCAGCCCCGCAGCGTTACCTGCAACCAGATAGCGCTGGCCATCCGGGATGAAGTGACCGATCTGGAAAAAGCGGGTATAAAAATCATCCAGATTGATGAGCCTGCGATCCGGGAAGGCCTACCTTTAAGAAAAGAACAACAGCAGGATTACCTGAACTGGGCAGTAGCTGCATTCCGCATCGCATCTGCCGGTGTTCAGGATCAAACACAGATCCATACGCATATGTGCTACTCGGAATTCAATGATATCATTCATTCTATTGCAGCGATGGATGCGGATGTGATCACCATCGAAACCTCCCGTTCGCAAATGGAGTTACTGGATGCCTTTGCCTCTTTTGAATACCCGAATGATATCGGGCCCGGCGTTTATGACATCCATTCGCCGCGTGTACCGTCAAAAGAGGAAATGGTGGCCCTGATGGAAAAAGCGCTGGATCATATTCCTGCAGAGCGGTTGTGGGTAAATCCTGACTGCGGCCTCAAAACCCGGGATTGGGAAGAGACCACACAGGCCCTGACCGCAATGATCGGAGCGGCAAAAACATTGCGTAAAAATATAGCCGTTGTACCGGAATAGTATGTGCAAACATGAAGATAAATACTGCCCACGGTGTAAACAACCCTTTGAATGCAAGGTGGGCAGTATTCTTCTTTGCCAATGCAGTACCGTAACGCTCGTTGATGAAGAACGGGATTTTATTAATAAACAATATGAAGACTGTCTTTGTGCCTCCTGCTTAAAAGAATTAAAGGCACAGTATCACCAACAAAATTTCCAGAATAAGCTCCGGGGCATCCTGGGTGTTTTTTATAAAGAACCTCCGGACACATACACATAAGGATCTTTCATTTTTAAAATCAATGATACATGGATACCAACGACCGGATTGCCGCCGCTGCAACCCGTATATTTAAAGCCGTTTTTCCCAATACCACCAATCATTATGACACCCTGTTTGGCGGCATGGCCATGCAGTTGATGGATGAAGTGGCTTTTATTACCGCCACACGCTACAGCCGCCTGAGAATGGTAACCGTAAGCAGCGACCGCATTGACTTTAAACACCCCATCCCTTCCGGTACGATCATCGAACTGGCCGGAAACATCATACATATCGGTAACACGAGCATGAAAGTGCAGGTAGACATCTATGTGGAACAAATGTACTCGGAGCACCGGGAGAAAGCGGTTACCGGTGTATTCTCCTTTGTGGCCGTAGATGAAAATAAAAAGCCGGTGACCATTACGTAACACCGGCTTTGTAAAAAAGTATCCCATCTACGCAAGCGTCTCTGAACGGATTCCTACTTAATAAAATACCGTAAGTTCCGGGAAATAAATATGGTTAAAATCAACAACAGAACCGTCATTCCCATAGGTGATCTTTTTTACCAATGCGCCTGTTGAAGCATTATATATCAGCAGGAAGTTTGCGCCAGCCAGGCCTCCGTATCCCTTAATGCCGTTCACCACCAGGTAGTCCTTGTTCCGGTCGTAACGGATGGCTCCATACAGCATAAACGGGGATTCGCCGATGGTGATAAATGGCTGGTTGAGCGAACTGGCATTCCCTTCTGTATATTTATAAATAGCAGATCCCGAATGATAAAACACCGCATTCTCCTTTGTGGAGGCAGTGATCCGCGTGGGTGCATCCAACCCGAAGGAGCCGATACTTACCGGCAATGCAATACCCGCAGTATCCAGATTCTTATCAATCGCGATCAGCCGGCTGCCGGTAGCAGCCCATACTTTTCCGTTGGGAGTGCGGGCAAAACCCCGGTTCACGTTTGCAAAACCCTTTACAAAGGAGTAATTCGAGGCATCAATTATTTTTGCCCCGTTGCTTTGCAGCAGGTATACATAATTTCCTTCTTTTAACATATCGCCCGTATTAACAGCAGAAACGGATGTAAGCTTATACAGCACACCCAGGGTTTTGAGGTCGATAGCATAAACGCCGTCTGCAGCGCTAACCAGCCCCTGGTTTTCCTTTACACCGATCAGGCTTCTCCAGTTGCTGGATTCCTGGTTATAACGGGCCTCTTCTTTCAGTGTACGCGCATCCAGCCGGATAATGGGGCCGTTCATCTTGCTGACCAGGTACAGCTTTTGACCATACACGGAAGCAAACTGCAGTGTGGCGGATAGTGAAGCGTTGGAAGTTGTTTTACCCGGATTTGCTTTTTCATATGCCCGGGTAACAACCGTATCGGCCCCATAGGCATAAAAGTTAACGGTTCCTGCATTTTGCCCGTAGGAGCCCTCGGTGATCACAAAAAAGCCATTAGCGTAAGGAGTTCCTTTTTCGACAGGATCGATTCCCGGTCGTTCCCGGAAATAGTTATCGTCTTTGGAGCAGGCTTCCAGAAGGATGCCAAGAGCCAGTAGCAGCAGTATTTTTTGTAACGGTAGTTTCATGTACATATTCATTAGTCAATTTTTATTTTCCAAAATGTAAATCTTCGGCCCCTTTGATCTCTGTAGAGATCTCACCCATTAAAGCATTCCCCTTATTGTTTTGCGCTGTGTATACTTTTACAAAATCAATGGCCATCAGGTGCACCGGCACACCATTGGCATCCACAGCCCGGTCAATATCAAAGGAGTTATACTTTTTTGTATCATAATCATCTCCCGATGAATAGGAGTCTGCATAGCCCCAGCTGAAACCGGCATTGATCCAGATGCCGTTCACCTGGCCAAACGTACTTTTCAGCAACGTTCCGGTAAACACCAGGGAATCCTGGTTGGGCGCAAACAGAGGATAGTACTGCTGTTTGTGAAAAGCATTGATTTCTACAGCGCCCGAATTGCCCTGGTTATCCTTCCACGGTACATTTGCATAAGATTTAGGATTATAATAAGTGATCCGGTAATTCCGGATGGTTTCCGCATGATTGTATTCGCTTCCGGCCAGCTCATACCAGGCATCATCGGCGATGCCGTTGCCGTTATCATCGCGGCTTACCATTACAATGCCCGGTTCGCTCCAGTCCGTTGGCGGTTTTAAGGGGTTGCCATAAATAGCAATATCGGCTCCGTCCATATTCCGGATAGAATGATCGAATGTAAAGGTGATATACCCTCCATAGGCCCCCAGGGTCACCAGTCCGCTGTTCTTTCCTACAATGCCTTCGGCACTTGCAACATTGCCCGGGGCAACATTAATGAACTGGCCTGGAGCGGGCAAATATTCCAGGATCCTGGAAATATATTTGCTTTCTCCTCCTGTGCGCACCACCGGCGTTACCTCAATAATAAATTCTTTTTCAAATACCCCTCCATCATTCCGGGCTTTAAAAAGCAATTTATAAAAACCGGCTACTGTAAATACATGCGTAAATGTATTGTTTGCGGATAGCTCCTGACCTTCGATGCTCCAGCCTACGGTTGCCGCCGAGCCGCTGATCCTGTCGCCCGATACCGTTACCGGATTCTGGATCACCGCCCTGACGGTGTCTGTTGTTACAGAAAAGCCGTATACCGGCGCCTGGGTTACATCCTTGTCCTTCTTACAACTAATCATCGCTGTCAAAAAGACGAATGCAAAAAAGAAAAACTGCTTCATATTGATATTATTTGGTTTGATTGTTATACAATGTAGAATGCTTCCGCAAATGATACAGCGCTTAGTGGCCGGAGGATCCGTTACGGTCATAAAAAGCGATATGTCCCGGAATGATCCCCGTTTTTTCAATGGTTGTTCTTAATTTCCCGTATGCATCAAAGCAATACAGGTCCCCTGCCTCGCTGTAGTTTCTTGCATCTGCTATGTATATGGTACCGTTATTAGGGTCTGCCGCAATACCATAAGGCATGGTTATTTTGGTGCCATCGGTTATGAACGATCCGGGTATTATTTTTTTATTCTTAAGATCCACTTTTGTGTAAGCATGTTGCCCACCGCCATAATCCACTCCATATACATACGCCGTATCCCGCAGGATTGTAAAATCTTCTACCAATACATTTATGGAGTCGCTTAACTGATCCGTTTTGGAGTTTACCACGTACAGTTTGTTCGTGGTGCCCCAGGGGCAGATATACAAAAAGCCCGCGCTGTCTTTTTTTAACCTTCTTAGATTGGGAGCCACGGTTATTGCCTTTGTTACTTTAAAAGAAGCCAGGTCTATTACAGATACATAGTTCTCCAAATTGGAGGGACTGTAACCGCCACTGTTGGCAACATATAGTTTATTGTCTACCACCACCAGCTCATCTGGTTGCCGGCCCACTTCCACTGTTCTTGTAATGCTGAGCGTAGTGGTATCAATCTCCAGCACCATTCCTTTTTCGGAGGTGGTGTACGAGCTCAGATAAGCAAACCCGTTTGCAAATGTGATGTACCGTGCATTCTCTATTGCTTTGTGTGTGTTATCGGTCAACACCTTTATTCTTCTCCCCGTTTGGGCATCCAGGATTTCCACTTTCTTCGACCAGTTCATAACCACGTATAATTTGCTGCCATATACGCCTATATCATTTCCTGTATCACCCAACCCCAATACCGCATCAGGATTTGCCTTTGTAAACACATCCCGCTTATAAACGCCGTTATGCGTATCAAAATAATCCAGCGTTGCATTGTTATAACCCCAGCCGCCTTCATTTAATAAATAAAAGCCGGTACTGGTCGTATCTGCCGCCGCCGTTTGGGGAGGGGGGGTCCAATCCCTGTCTTTTCTGCATGCGCTTAAAAACAACACCAGTGCTAAAAAGCCCCATACATACATCCATCGGTTTTGTTTCATGTTCTGTATTTTATAAGTTAAAAGCAATTTTTATGAGATAGTTCCTGCCGGGCATAGGATAATTCACAACTACATCATAGTATTGATTCAGCAGGTTGTTTACCTCCAGTGCCAGTACGGCAGCACCTGGTTTCAGTTTGATCTTTTTTGTAAGCGACAGATCATGCGTATACCAGGGTCCCAGGTGATTTTGCGGATCATTTTCAGGAAGCATATACCGTTCGCCTGTATAAATAAAGCTGTAGTTAAGTCCCCAGCTATGATACATCGTTTGTAGCGTTGCAGACCCGCTGTGCTCCGGGGCATAGGGGATCTGCTGATCATACGACCGTTGCCCTTTTGTTTTATTAACCGCCTTTTGAAATGAATACGACAGGGTACCATTGATCAGGAACTGTTGCTGTACGGCGGCAGTGTATGTCAGCTGCATGTCGGCCCCTTTTACCGCTACCTTTCCCATATTGATCATACTCCACCGGAACAGGTTATTGGCAGGGATGGCAATAATTTTGTCTTTGATATCATTATAATAAACATCCGCCTGCAGGCTGATGCCGAAGCTGGTATCTGCAAGGTTCTTTTTATATTGAAACCCGACGTCATACTGATTTGTGTATTCCGGCTTCAGCGTAACGCTGCCGATAATGGTATAATACAGATCGTTAAAGGAGGGCATCCTGAAAATACGTTTGTAAAAAGAACGGAAGCTGACGGGCCCGTTGTCCCGGGGCTTCCAGGAAGCGCTTATTGCCGGTGTAAACGCATTCTTGTCTTCCGCGGCCAGACCGGACCTTACTGTTTCCCGGGTAAACGTTGCCAGCAGACTGCCTGCCGCAATTAACCGTTTCCGTTTTAATTCGGTTGCAATGGCCACCAGACGGGTATTCCGGGCGGGATAAACAAAATTGTCGAGGTTCGCCTGCATCTTGTTTACGATCCAGTCTGTTGCCAGGGATACGCGCCATCCTTCTTTTATAAGATACTCATTTACCAGCGATGCATTATATTCCTGCTGGTGGTACCGGTTGTTAAGCGGCACGCCGCCGCTTTTTTTGATGGTAGTATCCAGGTAGCGGGTAACATCATTCGCATATTTTCCCTGCAGCAGGAGCTGATACCGGTTATTTACATGCCGGCGAAACATTCCCTGTGTAAAGAAGTTCCGGTCCCACAACCGCTGCGAATTATAAAACCGTTCTGCAACAATGGCACCGGGCAGACCTCTTTCGGCATTGTAAAAATAAGTTTGCACTTTCCAGCAGGTTGCGGTATCCTTGTGCAGATCCTGCACAGCAACCTCTATTCGTTGCGATGCCACGTCTGCATTGCTCCGGATAACTGTTGTATCGTATGCATATTGTTGATACCGGGTCTTATACCGGCCATGTGCATGAATGGTTTCCAGGCTTACCGTTGTGGCAATATTTTCCGTTAGCTGCTGCTGCCAGTGCAGGGAAGGGTTTATAAGGCCAAAGGAACCCGTTTTAAAAGCGCCTTTCAGATGGTACTTTTTGTTCTGCTCAAATACCGGCTCTTTGGATCGTATATACAAGGCAGCCGCACTACCAAAATTGCGGGCAGCCTGCAGGGTGGATGTATTCTGACTATTATACAGGCTGAGCGCTTCAATATTATCTAAAGAAAACTTTCCCAGGTCTACGATCCCGTTCTGCGCATTTCCCAGCTGCAGCCCGTCGTAAAAAACACCCAGGTGTTGCGCGCCAAGGCTTCTTACATTCAGGGTCTTTAATCCCCCGATACCCCCGTAGTCCTTCAGCTGTATACCCGAGAAATAGCGGAGCGCGTCTGCCACTGAAAAACTGCTCAGCCGTTGCAGCCGGTTACCTGTAAGCGTTTGTACGGGAGTAGTACTGTTCAGTAAAAAGGAAGCCCTCCCGGAGCGGATCAACACACCATCCAGCTCCTTTGCGCTCACAGAATCAGAATCATGCACCTGGGCCATACCACCGGTACATCCAATGCCCCATAAAAGGGTAACTATTCCAAAAAAACGGGCCCAACAATAAAAACGGTTCATTACTATTTGAGTTCATCAAACAGCTTCACCTGAAATAAACAGAAAACAAATGGGTGATTACTACCAGCGCATTTGCATTCCAAGCCTTATTCCACGAAAGCTTAAAATAAAAACAGCGTTGGCAGGTCTCCTGACTTATCCCCGTTCTTAACGGCCTTCCCATAGTGCTTACGGCGCCACAGTGGCTTTCAGATTGTTAAAAACGTTGCATAGGATTTACAGTAGCGGGTCTGTTCAGGATTTGCACCTGATTCCCTTTTAATAGCTGTTCCTGTGTAAGAGTGAACAGCTAACCAATGCGCTGCAAAAGTAAGGGTAAAAAAGCGAAGAGGACCTGTCCGGTTTATAAACCGGACAGGTCCTCTTCACCAAAAGGGATCGCAGCACTACTTAATATTCCTCCGGATGGTATCCATCAGGTCATTGAGGCTCTTTATGGTAGCATCGTAAACCGAACCGCTTTGAAGAGCGGGAAGAAGATCGCTGTTGATAATTTGGTCCGCCTCCTGGCGGGACAATAATTTACCTACAAACGGGCCATAATCGATCGCTGCTTTATTCAGTGCCTTGCTGATGGAGATCACCATGGCTTTATCCGTATTACCGTGTACCCCGGCCCATTCTTTCAGGAGATTTTTATTATTGCTTTCAAACGGGCCGGCCGAAACTTTGTCTGCCGGAAGTGTTATTACTTTGATAGCGATCAGGTTACTCTTTTCAAATACCCGTACCAGGCTGTCGATCTGTTTGTTTTGCACAGCAGTAAACAGCTGTTCAAAATCATACGACATATTGATATTCTGTGGCGTTACTGTTTGCTGCTGCGGATACTTGATATTTACATCCCGTCCGTCCCCATCCCTTTTATGTACCTGGGTATCCAGGTTCTTGCCGGAGCTGCAGGACAGCATCAAAACGGTTGTAAAGAGCAACACTCCCGGAACTATTTTCTGTAGCATAGGATCATTTTAAGTAAACACTGTAATGCAAAATTAGCGCCGTTTTTATTTATTGAGCAGCAGCCCGATATAAAACGAAGGCTTTGTTAACTTTTTCCGAAGATCTACCTCATAGAACATACAGGACAATAGTTCCTGTACCTTTTTGTTCCGCGCACTGATGTTGATCAGCAGGTTAAACAACCGGGGGTAATTGACCAGTTTCTGAATACGGGTGCTCAGCCTCAGTTCGGCGCCCAGCACGCGTTCAATATCCCCGTCATAGGCCGCAAGCCCCCCGGCAGAAAAATCACAGGCATTGATGGCCTTTGCAGCCCTCAATGCCGCCAGCCGGCCGGAATTCATAGCATTTCCAATGCCTTCCCCCGTAAACGGGTCTATCAGGAAAGCGGCATCGCCCACCAGCATGTACCGTTCTCCGGTAAGCACCCTTTTTTTACTCCCAAGCGGCAACCCATACCCATCAATAGCGCCTACCCGTTCTGCATTCCTGAACCGCTCCTTAAACACCGGGTCTTCCTCCACAATACGGATCAACTCTTTTTTAAGGTTCACTTTTTTCCGGCTAACCGTTTCGCTGAGCATACCCACCCCAACATTGGCCTGCCCGTTGGGGAGCGGAAAGATCCAGAAATAGCCCGGCAACAGGCTTTTTAAGAAATGCAGCTCTATAAAATTTTCCGGATGCATTCCCTCCACGTTTTTATAATATGCCCGCAGACCGGCCACGTAATGCGCCGGCTCCATCTGGATACCGGCCACTTTTTTTGTAAAGGGCGAATGCGCCCCGTTTGCGATGATCAGCAGGTTGGCTTTCACTTCAAACCCTTTGCCGTCGCTTACCCGGTAGCCGTCGGCTTCCAGCGTGTATTCCGTAACAGCAATACCTTCATAAAGCGTTACATGGGCACAGCGCTTCAGCTCCTCCACCAGGAAATGATCAAAGTCCGTACGCTTGCATACGTAGCCGATGGGCACTTCTTTATGATGACTGTTACCGGCATCAAAATCGGGCCTATAGCCCACTTCCAGCACCCGGCGGTTGGGGGCAACAAAGCTTACGCCCCAGCTGTTGAGCTTAAAGCCCGCCCGCTTCAGGCGTTCGGCAACAGAAAGATCGATCTTTTTCAAACAGGTGAGTACCTTGCCGCTTAACCCGTCGCCGCAAATCTTATCCCGGGGAAAAACCGCTTTATCCAGCACAACACAGTCGATTCCCTCTTTATTCAGTTGCAGTGCGGCAGTGGCCCCTCCCGGACCGGCACCAATGATACAAACTTTGGTAAAAATCATTATAGAAGGCTCTAATAAAGTAAGCCTGACCACTCCTGCCGCCGGCAAAAATTAGTCAGGCTCAACCGCCCAGAAGGCAGATTTAAAAATATCATCTTTTCTTATTGGTTCAGCATCAGCGGCATCACCAGCATCAGCTGCTCTTCATTTTCTTCCTGGTCAACCGGCTTGATCAAACCTGCTTTTGTAGGAGTGCTCAATTCCATATATACCTCATCGCTATCGGTTGCATTCAGCATTTCGATCAGGAATTTGGCATTAAAAGCAATCACCAGGTCTTCGCCGTTGTACTGGCACTTCATGCGCTCGTTTCCCTCAAAGCTGAAATCCACATCTTGCGCCGCCAGCTGCAGCTCACTGCCGCTGATGTTCAGGGCCACCTGGTAGGTGCTTTTATTACTGAATACGCTTACCCGGCGCAATGCCCCTAAAAATTCGGTCCTGTTTACGGTAAGCCTGTAAGGGTTTTCAGCAGGGATCACCACCTTATAATCCGGAAAACGGGCATCGATCAGCCGGCAACTCATCTGGGTGGTACCATGTACCACAAAAAAATGGTTGGTATTGTAATTAATGGTGATCTCGTCATTATTATCCGGCAAGGCCGATTTTAACAGGTTCAGCGGTTTGCGCGGAACAATAAAAGTATCGGTATTGGGCGAACTTACATCTGTTCTTTTGTAGCGTACCAGGCGATGCGCATCTGTAGCTACAAACTGTATTCCCTTTTTATCCAGCTCAAAATAAACACCGGTCATCGCAGGGCGCAGGTCATCGGTACTGGTGGCAAACAGGGTCTTATTGATCGCCGTTACCAGCGCCGAAGACGTCATGGTAAAGCTGGAAGCATCATCTGCCGTAGGATCTTTCGGAAAATTGTCCGGATTTTCACCCATTACCTTATACTTACCATTGTCGCTGGTAATCTCAACGCTGTAATTTTTGTCAATATTAAAAGTAAGGGGCTGCTCAGGAATATTTTTCAACGAATCGATCAGGATCTTTGCGGGAATACAAACGCGGCCGCTGTCCTTTGCTTCTACCTGCATCTCTGTTTTCATAACCGTTTCCAGATCGGTAGCCACAATGGTCAGACGGTTTTTATCAATATCAAACAAGAAATCTTCTAAAATGGGCAATACATTATTCGCATTAATGACACCTGAAATATTTTGAAGCTGTTTCAGTAAAGCCGATGATGATGCAATAAATTTCATCTGTTATATATTAATTTTTACGTTTCTGTTCCCTGTTAAGCAAAATGATGGTAGCGAAACTACTATTTTATTGGATAATGTTTCGAAAAATCTATGCCCATTTTTCGGTAAATATAGGGGGAAAACGATGATTTTCCCCGAAGCAAATTTTTTTAGGTAGTTTGATAAGGTTTAGTAACTTCCCCAACTTAAAAATGGGCCTATGTTGAATAAATTTTTAAATTGGGTCAGAGGTAAGGAAGAACCGTCTGCACAAAGCAGCGTTTCTATAGATTTCGGACGGTATTCTGATAACAATAAGGTACCCGGCAAGGTCCGCCGCTGGAAAGAAGCCGATAATCTGTTTAAAGAAAAGAATTATGCCGCGTCTGTGGACGCTTTTTTTGATTACCTGAAGGACGACGCTATACAGAATGTGCGTTATATCCGTAACGGGGATACCGCTACTTTTGAATTGTTCCAGGGCTCCAAGGTGATCCGGGGCGAGATCCGGGAAAACCGGCTTTCGGCAGACGTAAAACTGGCGCTGATGCCCGAGCCCTCCGTTCCGGTTATGCGCCGGTTGCTGGAGATGAACTTTGGCCTTTATTACAGCCGTTTTGCCCTAAATAACAACGAGCTCTGTATGCGTTTTGATACAGACCTCAATACGGCCAATCCTAACAAACTGTATTACGGTTTAAAAGAACTGGCTACAAAATCAGACAAGCAGGATGATCTTTTAATAGAAGACTTTACACATCTTGAAGCCGTGGACCAGGAGCATATTACCCCGCTGTCTGATGCAGAAAAGCAGGTAAAATATGATTTCCTGCAAAACTGGATCAAAGAAACACTCGAAAAGATAGCAGAAGTGGATGCCGACAAGTTTTCCGGGGGTATTTCCTACCTGCTGCTGAGCCTGGTTTACCGTATCGACTTCCTCATCACCCCCGAGGGGCAGTTGCTGAACCTGCTGGAAAAGATCGGGGCGATCTATTTTAAAAAAGATGAACGTTCCATTGTTGATAAAAACCGGGAAATGATCGAAGCCTTCCGGGAACTGCAGGCCAAGCCGAAGGAAGAGATCTTCAAAAACCTGTTCCGCTCCAAATATACCTTTTCCATCGTTACACCGCAGGTGCATAAGGTAATGGCCGACGCCATTCATGAGGCCAATGAGAATATGCTTTGGTACCGGGACAACGGGTATGATTATTTTGCTAATAAACTGATGGAGTACGGCTTATCCTACTGCCAGTATTCCTATAGCCTGCCAAAGCCCATCACACTGCTGATACGGCTGTTTATGCAGGTGAACTATCCCGCTTTTTTCAGCGCGCTCGGCTACAACGAGGTGTATTTCGACACGGCGTCCAAACGTTTTAAGGAAGAAGCAATTATTAAATATATCCGGACAGTGGAAGGACAGTGGCGGGAGCGTTACCCGTATATGAGCTTCCGGACGGATGGACTGAACTTTTCCGGGTTGACCGCTTTTAACAACAGCTTTACCACGCAGATCGAGAAACTGAATATGGACATTCCGGCATAGGATCCATTTATTAACAGAGCATTTATGAACACGCAGGAGATCATTAACAAATATCAGCAGGCAATTATCCAGATTGCCACACAAACCGGTACCGGCACCGGCTTTTATCTCAAAGCATATGATCTGATCATTACCAATAACCACGTGGTCAATAACACACCAGAAGTGACGATACAGGGAAAACTGTTCGAAAAACAGCTGTCCCGGGTCCTTTATACGGATCAGAAACACGACCTGGCATTTTTGCAATCGCCGGTCAACATTGACCTTCCGCAGGTAAACATCGGAAGCTACGAAGCCATGAAGGACGGGGATAATGTGATCGCTATCGGCCACCCGTATAACCTGAGTTACTCCGCCACCCAGGGGGTGATCTCGAAGGTAGACCGCATCCGGGAAGGCCTTAAATACATCCAGATCGATGCGGCCATTAACCCGGGAAACAGCGGCGGCCCGCTGGTAGACTATGCGGGGGAGGTGATCGGCGTTAACTCTTTTATTATAAAAGGGGGCGATAACCTGGGGTTTGCACTCCCGGTCAATTACCTGAAAGAGGCCATCGATCTTTATATGCCCTTCAAAGGCAAGGAAGCCACCCGCTGTTCCAGCTGCGATTCCCTGGTCACCGCTGCCAATATCGACAATAATAAATACTGTCCCAATTGTGGTTCAGAAGTAAAACTGCTCCAGATCCCGGAAAAAGAAGCGGAATTGATGGGCGTTGCCAAACTCATTGAGGACATTTTGAAGGACCTGGGCAAGGATGTGCGGCTGGCACGTGACGGGGCCAATCAATGGAGTGTAAAACAGGGATCTGCAAAGATCAATATCAGCTATAATCCCGACAATTATTTTATTGCCGGCGACGCGTACCTGTGCCAGATGCCGCTGGAAGCCGCCAAGATAAAGCCCCTGTACCAATACCTGCTTCAGGAGAACAATAAATCAACCGGACTGGTATTAAGCTGTAATAAGAATAATATTGTACTAAGCCGCCTGCTATACGACCTGGATATGACCCGGGAGTCTGGTATTGACGAGTTCAAAAACCTGTTTGAACAGGCCGATCATTATGACGATTACCTGAAAAATGAGTTTGGCTGTACAGCGCGCCTGGAGGAGTGAACATGAAACAGGGAACTTCATCTTCCAATCTTTCACCGGAGCAGGCGTTAAAAAAACTACAACATTATTGCGCTTATAGCGAGCGCTGTCACAGCGACGTAGTGAACAAGCTTTTTGAGCTGGGGGTTTGGAAAAAAGAGCACGACGCTATTATTGCCACGCTGATCGAAGAAAATTATCTGAACGAGGAACGTTTTGCCAAAGCTTTTGCCGGAGGGCATTTCCGGCATAAAAAATGGGGCCGCAATAAAATAAGAACAGCCCTGCAGCAAAAACAGGTCAGCCCCTATTGTATTAAAGCCGGGATGAAAGAGATCGGGGAAGAAATGTATGAACAAACACTGACCGAGCTGCTGCAACAAAAATGGAACAGCCTCAAAGGGGAACGCAACCGTTTTGTAAAAATGAAAAAAACAGCCGCCTTCCTGATCCAGAGAGGATATGAGCCGGAGCTGTTTCAGCCGCAGCTTAATACCATTAAATAACCATTGCTATGGACCGTTTTAGCTACCACGAACAATTACTGCTGTTATTTTCCACGCCTTTTTACATCGTTATCATTGGGGCGGAGATCCTGTTATCCAATTTCCATTTTCATAAAAAGACCTATTCGTTAAAGGATACCTTCACCAATATTTACCTGACCCTGGCCAATGGAGCGGTCGATATGGCCTTCAAACTTTCCTATCTGTGGGTGCTGATCCAGGTGGCCAACCACGCTTATTTTCACCCCATCAGCAACGGGCTGGTTTACTGGATCCTGCTGCTGATCCTGGAGGACTTTGTTTATTACTGGCTGCATCGCCTCGACCATACCACCCGTTTTCTCTGGGCGGTGCATGTAACCCATCACAGCTCTCAAAAGTTCAACTTCAGTGTTGGATTCCGCTCATCGGTCTTTGAGCCGCTTTACCGGTTCATTTTTTTCATTCCCCTCGCATGGATCGGCTTTCGCCCGCTGGATATCCTGTTTATGTATTCAGCCACACAGATATGGGGCACCCTCGTGCATACAGAGCTGGTTGGCAAGCTGGGCTGGCTGGAGCTGATCCTCGTCACCCCCTCACACCACCGTGTGCATCATAGCTCCAACCCTAAGTACCTGGATAAGAATATGGGAATGTTCCTGATCATCTGGGATAAGCTCTTCGGAACCTTTCAACGGGAACTTCCGGAAAAAGAATATGCCCCACTCCAATACGGGCTTACAAAAAACCTGGAGAACCCCAATCCCTTTACGATCATCTTTCATGAGTGGATACAGGTTTATAAAGATATTACTCAAAAGGGGCTCAACTGGAAACAACGGCTGGGTTATCTTTTCGGACCACCCGGCTACAGCCACGATGGCAGCCGTAAAACCAGCAGGCAGCTGGAAAAAGAAGAAGCGGATGCACATCTTTCTTCAAAATAACCGAACTTTAGCCTTCTGTTATGTCCCTGATCATTACCCTGATACAAACCCGGCTTCATTGGGAAGATACGGCAGCCAACCGGTCAATGCTGCAGCAAAAGATCGAAGCACTGCGGGAGAAAACGCATATCGTTGTGCTCCCGGAAATGTTCTCCACCGGTTTCTCTATGCAGCCCGGATTGCTGGCCGAAACAATGGACGGACCAACGGTGCAATGGATGAAGGACATGGCCGCGAAGCACAAACTCATTTTGACCGGCAGCCTGATCATTAACGAAGGCGCCGATTATTTTAACCGGCTTATCTGGATGCTGCCCAACGGGCAATATGGTGTATATGATAAACGTCACCGGTTTGCTTTTGCCGGGGAAGATCAGCATTATGCCGCCGGCAATAAACGGCTTATTGCCTCTGTGAACGGCTGGAAAGTGAACCTGCAGGTATGCTATGACCTCCGGTTCCCGGTCTGGACCCGGCAAAATACCGCCTCCGGGGCAACGGAATACGATCTGCTCATCAATGTAGCCAACTGGCCGCAGCGGCGCAGCCTGGCCTGGAAAACCCTGTTGCAGGCAAGGGCTATTGAAAACCAATGTTATGTTGTGGGCGTAAACCGCGTGGGCGAGGATGGTAATGGTATTTATCATAGCGGCGACAGTATGGTTATAGATCCGCTGGGCGAAATACTTTATCATAAAGCAGATGAGGAGGATGTTTGTACGATCACTCTGCATAAAACAAAACTGGAGGAAGTCCGTACAAAATTCCCTTTCTGGAAGGATGCAGATAGCTTCCGGATCTCTTGAAGGCGCACTATGAAACTCATTCGGATCAGTTCTGTTTTTCCAGATGGTCTGCAAGAATTTTTTTAAGCACCCTTAGATCACTATCCCTTATAGCGTTACTGTTATAAATGGTATTCCCTTTTTTATCAACCAGGTAAAGCTGTGGAATGGGAACCACTGAAAGCGCATTATAAAGCCGCTCATCTCCAAATACCTGGGGCCAGTCCATTGCATGTTGCTCAATAGCCTTAGGAAAAGCAAGCGAATCCTTATCAATACTAAATGAAATCAACGTAAAAGGCGCTTCTTTATATTTTTCGTTTAACGTTTTTAAGAGCGGCACTTCCTGAATACAGGGCTTACACCAGGAAGCCCAGAACTGGATCAATACATACCGGCCCTTAAGACTGGCAGAGGAGTAGGTCTTCTTTTCGATATCAACGGCTGAAAAACCCGGGAATGTTCCGCCTGAACGCACGGCGATTTTGTTTTTCAAAAGGTTAAGAGTGTATCGGGCAGCCTCCGAATTTTTATACTTACCAGGCAAAACGGTCTGGTAAAAAACCAGGAGACTATCGGGAGTCAGGAGATCGGTGCGAATGATCCCGTTTTGAAATGTCCAAAACGAAATATACAGATCGGGGTGCTGTTTTACAAACTCCAGCTCCTTATAAAGGATCGCATCACCCAATGCAAAAGCTTTTTGCAGAAGCGTCGGTTCCTTTCCAAAACGGTCTTTATTTTCCTTATAGAACCGGATCATTGTGTCATTAGCGGGCTTAAGGAATGCATCATGGTCTGCACCTCCAAGACGCTTATAGGACACTAAATTTACAGAGCCCTGTTCGTCAATTGCAAAGTAGCCGGAACTGTCGGGAACCGCACCCAGCCTGAGAACAGCGCGGCCTTTTTTATAAAAACAACGTTTGATAATAATTAAGGAATCGCTTTGTTTGTACCCCACTTCAATAAGGCCAAACGGAGCAAAAAGTGCCCCCTTCCAATAACCATTTATTTGAGGATCAATTTTAGTTTCACTAATGCCATCCGATATTTTAATATAAAATTTAGCAGGGTTTAGCTGCGGCTGAAACCTGATGGTGACAGACGCAGAGTCATGAGCATAAATATTATAGTTTGTGAATAGAAGTAAAAGCAGTAAAAGTGGTTTGAAAAAATGTTTCATGCTACAATCAGTTTATTAAAACAGCAAACGCGCATTGGGTTACAAATTACAAAGCAAGGCTGGAATTTTTTGTTAAACCTGGGTGCCGGCCAACGGCAATACGGCGTATACGATAAACACCACCGGTTTGCACTTAGCGCTCCCTGCTGCAGGCGCGGGCTATTGAAAACCAATGTTATGTTGTGGGCGTAAACCGCGTGGTCGAGAATGGCAACAGTATTATCACAGCGGAGACAACATGGTTATTGACCCGCTGGGAAAAATACTTTACCACAAAGCGGATGCGTTTAAAATCTACTAACCACCGGAGCCAACGATTCTTTGCCCGCAACCGTCCAGTGTAAACCTATATGTTCGCGCATCTTAAATGAAAACTGCAATGAAAAAATACGCTCTTGCGATACTGTGTGCCTTTTCCACAGTATACGCGCAAAGCCAGACTGTTGATGAGATCCTCCAAAGATCCAAATCAGACAGTATCCTGAAACTGCGGGCTGCCCTTTACGACCAGTTCTTAAAACAGGATACCAATGCTGTAAGGATCCTTAAAAAGGAGCTCCTTTTAAAAGCAGATTCAAATTACATACCGCTGGCTGCAGTTGAAGGGATTGCCATCGACTTCTGGACCGGCAGTCATCAAAGCATTATCGAAGCATCCCTTAAAGAGCCGGTAACACAACGCCGGTACTGGTTATATCAAAACAATTTCTACCAGCAGCCGTCCCTGGAAAAGATCATCAGTACCATAAAAGCCGACAGCATTTCCGTGCTCAGCGGCATACAAAACGCTGCTCTTTCCCCGGAAGATAAAGACTTTTTAAAGCTGGTTTACCGGTATCATTTTCATTCAAAAAGCCACCCTTCGCAGCGTGAGAACGATGATGAACTCAACCGGTTAGCCGGGGTTTATCTTTTACGATACCCCTCTGGTCCCAAAAGCGATTTTGTAAAAAAACAGATCCGCTATATACAAAAAGATGTGGCATTGAGTTGGGGGGCGGAGTTTTATACCGGTGTGGCCCTCTACCAGGGCAATTTGAAAACCAACTTTACCAACGCGGTTCCGCTTGGCCTTGGACTGCATTTTTATTATAAGCACATCCTGCTGGATTTCCGGATGGCCGCGTCCCTTGCCGGTAAAACCAACAGAAGCATCCCGGTTAAAGATACGTTCTGGGCAAAGGGCGCGTATGCTTCCACAGCCATTCTCGACATCAATGCCGGTTATGCCGTATGGAACAAAAACCGGATCCGGGTCAGTCCGTTTGCCGGCATCACCGGTGTGGGTATATCCGCATCTACAAAAGATGAAGAAAAACTACCACAACTCAAAAACGGGGCACTAAAAGTAACAGGCGCGCTCGCCCTGGGCGCTGCGCTGGATATCCGGCTCAACAGAAGAACTGATAACGGAGAAATCTACTGGGGCCTTGCCAAAAGGGAAACATTTGTACGGCTCCGGTACGCCTATATCAATGATGTTTTCCGGCACCGCTACCCGGCGTTTTCGGGCAATATCCATAACATAACGATCGGCATCGGCAACCTGATCACTGCGCGGAAACGGGCAGAATAAAAACATACCTAAATTACTTATGTATTGATTTCTTATGTATCTTTAGACAGAAAATCAATGTTACGGTGAACAAAGCCAATTTATATAAAGGTTGCCTGGAACCCATCCTGCTGAAGCTATTACAGGAAAACGGGCGTATGTACGGCTATGAAATTACCCAGAGGGTCAAGGAACTGACCGCTGGAGAACTAAAAATTACGGAAGGCGCCTTATACCCTCTCCTGCACCGGCTGGAGGCAGAGGGCATCCTGGAAGTGGAAATGGAAAACCTGGGCAACCGGGTGCGCAAATACTATTCACTGACCCCATCCGGCAAAAAAGAGCAGGCAAAAGCCATGGTGGAACTGGAAGCGTTTAAAAATACGCTGCAGCTGATCTTTAATCCCAAACTGGCATAAGATGCTGACCGAAGCACAGATACAGACCCTTGACGAGCTTTGCCGGGAAAAAGGCGTGCGCTACTATGACCTGCGACAGGAGATCGTAGACCACCTGGCTACCGAAATAGAGCAACAAATGGAGAATACCCCCGGTGCTGATTTTCGTTCCCTGGTTGCTATTACTTTTGAAACGTTCGGAGAAAAAGGGCTTCAGGCAATTGTAGAAGCAAAAGAAGCGAGTATACAGGAAGCGTATCAGCAATGCCATCGCCGTTATTTCTGGTCATTTTTTACACCGCCTAAAATTGTCCTCACTTTTTTAATTGCAGTATGCCTTTTCCTGCCCTTTATTTATGCCGGTGAAAAAGTGGTCCTGCAGATACACCGGATCTATTTTTCTTTCACTGCAGCTATCTGTTTATTGACCGTATCCGGTATACTGCTGCAACCAGGCAAAACCCATATGCCCCTGCTTTTGTTGAAAGGAGTCAAAAGAAAGTCGCTGAACCGAAATATAGGGCTTCTCGTTGTACTCATGCTGAATGCGTATAATGCCCTGAAAAAGGATTTTGTCAGGCAACATATGCTGAAGGGGGATAGTTATGGTGCCTTTAGTACTTTCGCTATGTTTGTGCTCATTTTTGTAACAATAACCTACACATTAATATTTATTGCCCGGTATCATGCCGTACTAAAAATGTATGCAAAAGCAAAAAGGGAATATCCCCTGGCGTTTATGAAAAACTTTTCCTGAACATGCTTACAAATGAACAAATAGCATTCCTCGACCAGTTCTGTGAACAAAAAGACGTGCATTACTACGACCTGCGGATGGAATTGACCGATCATCTTGCAGAAAGCATAGAAAATAAAATATCCGAAAACCCAGCGCTTTCTTTTGATACGGCTTTAACGGCCGTTTACCAGTCCTTTGGGAAGAACGGCTTTTCCGACCTGGTGGGGGAGCGGCGCGCGGCGCTTATCCAGGCCCGTAAAAAGGCATACCGGAAAGAAATTCGCCATTACTTTGAATGGCCCCGGATCCTTTCGAGCACAGCGCTCCTGGTGGTTGCCTTTATCCCCACTTTTTTTTTACAGGCTGCGGATGCCCGGTTTGTCTATTCATTATGTGTGCTGCTATTACCTTCGTTGATCCCTTTTTTGCGATTGCAGTTTATCCGGCGCAGGTATAGACCGGCGCTCCCGCTGATCAGCTTATATGCTCTCAACTGGCATCCATCTATTTCGCTGACATCCCTTTACTTTATATACCGGATATTGCTGGCTGTCCTCAACAAAAAAATTGAAGCAGTTCCGCTCAGCGTTCCATTCTTTTTAACACTGGGCGTTGCAGGGCTGATCTTTGAACTCAGCAATTTTAAAGCCGTCCAAAACCTGTATACAAAGGCTATTAAGGAATATCCTCTCGCATTTATGAAAAAAACGTCCTGAACATGCTTACAACCGAACAAATCCAATACCTCGATCAGTTCTGTCAAAAAAAAGGCGTTCGCTATTATGACCTCCGCCAGGAACTGACAGATCACCTGGCAGCGGGCATCGAAGAGCAGATGAACGCTCATCCGGCGGTGGATTTTCATGCAGCGCTGCAAAAAGTGTACACAGCTTTCGGGATCTCCGGTTTTTCAAGGCTCGTACAACAACGGGAAGAAGCCGCACGCAGGGCCTGCCGGCAAAAAGAGTTCCGGTTTTTCCGGGAATTTTTTACATTTCCTAAAATAGCCCTGTCCCTGCTGGTATTCCTGTTGCTGAATGTCCCGGTTTATCTTTTTAAAATAGAAAACGCAACCAGTGTATACACGGCCTATTGCATTTTCCTGTTCCTCTTCAGTATCGCCGCTATCTTTTTTGTACATACCCGGTTTAAACGTCCGGCCCAAAAACTGCTGTCCTTAAAACATACCGGCAGCTTTACCGTTTTTGTGGGGCTCTTTCAGGTACCGAATCTTTATTTTAACCTGGCCGTCAATGGCCTTGAGATCGATATCAACCATACACCCTGGTTCAACCCCGCAATGGCCGCGTTCTGTACCCTGGCGATCCTGTTCACCCTTGCACGGTATCATGCCTACAAAGCCATTTATGCAGATGCCCGTCAACAGTACCCCATGGCGTTTGAAACCAATATCCCTGCAGGGATTTCAAAATATTCAGCTTTTTAAGCACCGGAATAACTGTTGCTGCTCCATGGTTTTCTTATTCAAAAGCAGTTCCGTTTATGTTTGCTCCTGCATGATCCCATCTCCTTCATTTCACATTTCCCCGCATGTTCCCTAACTTGCCGGTATGAAAAGGATCCTTTCAAAATTAGCGTTGCTTTCAGTGATATTGACTGCTTTTACCGCCCGCAGCCAGCAATACCAGCCTACCTGGGAGTCGCTGGAATCCCGCCCAACCCCGGAATGGTATACCAATGCCAAATTCGGGATCTTCATCCACTGGGGCCTGTACAGCGTTCCGGCCTGGGCTACCAATTCCAATGCAGATGGTTTTGGAAGTAACTATGCAGAATGGTACTGGCAGCGGCTGATCAATGACAAGCTGAAGATCCACAAAGAATTTGTCGACTTCCAGAACCGGGTATATGGCCCCAACTTTAAATACCCCGATTTTGCGCCCCTGTTTAAAGCAGAGTTGTTTGATCCGCAACTGTGGGCACGCATCTTTAAAGGCTCCGGGGCCAGGTATGTGGTCCTTACCAGCAAACATCACGATGGATTTGCACTTTGGCCCAGCCGGGAGGCATGGAACTGGAATGCCGTAGACGCCGGGCCACACCGCGACCTGGCAGGCGATCTTTCAAACGCCGTAAAGGATGCGGGCCTGCATATGGGGTTTTATTATTCCCTGTATGAATGGTATAACCCCCTGTATAAAACAGATGTTGCAAAATATGTGGACCAGCATATGCTGCCGCAATTAAGGGACCTCGTAAACCGGTACAGCCCGGACGTTATCTGGTCCGACGGGGATTGGGATCATTCCGATACCGTATGGAGGAGCCGGGAATTTATCCACTGGCTGTACAACGAATCGCCGGTGAAAAGCACGGTGGTTACCAACGACCGCTGGGGTACCGGCAATAAGCATTATGGTACGTTTAACTCAACCGAATACGGAAAAGGCAATGCCAGCCTGCACAAACCCTGGGAAGAATGCCGGGGTATTGGCGAATCCTTCGGCTTTAACCGTAATGAGAACCTGGAACAATACCAAAGCAGCAGGAGCCTGGTACATATGCTCATTGATATTGTTTCGCGCGGAGGTAACCTGCTGCTGAACATCGGGCCGGCGGCCGATGGCACCATCCCGGTCATTATGCAGCAGCGCCTGCAAGATATCGGTGACTGGCTGAAGGTGAACGGCGACGCCATTTACGGAACAACCGTATGGAAAGAAGCGCCCAAACAGGCCGATTCCACCATCCGTTTTACACGAAAAGGCAATACCCTGTATGCCATTGCCACTACATGGAGCGATGCAATGACCATTAAGGGCATCAAAAAAGCATCGGGTATTAAAATGCTGGGGGTTCCGGGAGCCGTCAGCTTTCAGTCAACAGCCCGGGGCCTTACCATCCGGGCTCCGTATATTACGCCGGCCAGCAATCCCAGCCCCTATGCATGGGTATACCAGATAGAAGGTGCATTGTAAAAAAGGTATTATCGCTTAAAATACCGGCCCGTATTGATCTGCAGCTTTAGCCGCCCGCTGAGGTTCTGATCCAGGTAGGGATTCCCGAACTGCCAGCCTTTTGTCTTATAAGAAAGGTCGGCCGCGATGCCTGTATGTTTTGAGAGCCGGTATTCCGGCCGGAAATTCAATGAAAATCCGGGCGCTGCTTTTTTTGCAAAGAACAGCTGGTCCCTGGGCTGAAGCCAGGCGGCAACCCCGGCATCTGCGGTCAGTTTATCCTTCCGGAGTCTGAGGTCCACAAACTGAACGCTGATATCCGGCAGGGTCAGTTGTTTGCTTTTGTTGATACCGGCACTTACCAGCATTTTACGGTCATTCATTTCAAGAAAGAAATCGCCCCCGGCAAAATACCCAAAGGAAGCAGGTACGCTTCTTAATGCAAAATTCGCCGTCAGGCTGTTGTTGATCCGGATCCGGTTGATGCCGATCATAAACGGGCTAACCAGGTTCAGGTATTGCATATTAGCGGTGGTCCGCAGGAATGTTTTCATTTCCTGCGTCAGCTCGGTTTCCTTTACCGGACGTTTAATACCGATCCCATCCGGCCAGCCGCCCCTTGCAACATATGGTTCCTCCGGCAGGAACAGGTCATATACCCAGGCCGAAAAATCGTACCCCGTAAAATCCCGTGCCAGGATGTCCTGCTTATCGCGTACAAGGATACTGTCTGTGATCGCATTAAATTTTTTCTGTAATGGAAGTCCTACGTAATTGATCGCATGAAACGTTCCTAAAATACCAAGCCCTGTAAACGGGTAGCCCGTTCTGTTGAAGAAGTTATCCCGGTGCATCCGTAGAAAATAGGCATACTCTCCCTCTACCCCGGCCGCAGCGAGGCGGACCTGTGCCGCTGGATGCCGGTCCTTAAGAAATATAAGGTCCTCGTCTTTAACACGGGTCACCGCAATATCCCAGCCCTTTCCAAACCGCCACACTTCATCATAACTATAGATACCATACCCGCTCATCACACTCCGGTGAAACTCCTCGTGCTGGAACGCATATCCGTACGGAAGTTTTGCAGCAAGATAATCGGTACCCAGCGCCGTGGCATTGGCAAGCACCCGGTTAAGTATATACCGCCGGGTATTGGAGGGCCGTATCCATTTGTACCAGGCAGCATTATTGATATAATACAACGTGCCATGCAGGTTGCGGGCCATTTCCGTTGCCTGGTCCATGCTCAGGTTCCGGTAAGCCTTACCAAAGTCGGCAACCCGTATTGTTGAAGAAGTCTGTGCATTTCCGCTGCTCCGTCTGTTGGCCTCTGTTTGCGCAGCATCATGAGTAAACGGAAGATCGATAACAGGAACAGACCATTGAAAGGCCGGCCTAAGGGTATCCTTAATAATGACCTGGGCCTTTGATCGTTGAAAAGAAAAGAATCCCAAAAGCAGCATCCATTTTTTCATCATCAGCAGTTTCCCGCAAAGCTATCCGGGTGGCAGTCCCTGAAAACTGACCCCAGTCAGAATTTTTTCATCAACCGGTTCCGGATCCTGCTAAGACTATCCTGATGAATGCCCAGGTAAGAGGCAATATATTTTACCGGCACCTGTTGTGCTACCAGCGGGCTGGTTTCAATTAACCGGCAATACCGTTCCTCAGGAGTCTGCGTTAACCGGTCAATCTCACGCTCCAGGTTCCAGCGAAGCAACAATTCGGTGAGTGCGGTTTCCATCTTTTTTCCGGTTTCGGTATGTTCCCGGATCGCCATAAAGTTATCCTGATCCCACTGCAATGCTTCTATATCCGTACAGGTTTCAATAGCCAGTCGTGAGGGCACCCGGTTCAATAAATAGATAATGGTGGAGGCAAACTGCGGTGCACTGATAAACGCAAAGGTAATATCTTCCTGGTTGTGCTTTAAAAAAAGCCGGGCAATACCCGAATTCATAAAATAAAACGTGTTTACGGGCCGTCCCTGTTCCATTATGATCGTATTTTTTGGAATACGGGTATACACCGTGTGTTGCTGGATGATACGGTACTCCGCTGCAGGGGGGTAGCAGTTATGTTCCCGCAGCCATTTCAGTAACGCAGAAAAAGGATGCTCCATATGCGCGTAGTTTTGCAAAGCCGTTACCACAAGATAGCGGAATGCACCTTATTAAACAATACAATTGCCAGCCGGTATACTTTCTGTTTTAAATACGGAGCCGGTCATCTCAGTGCCCCAGGATCCGTTCTCTTGCCTTCTCCATCTTATAGTCCCGCCCCTGGCGGATGGCCTCAATGGTAGGCTGCACAGGGATCTCCGGTTGTACACCCTGTCTGTCTTTTGGCAGGTTCTTATCCGTTACCAACCGGAAAAGCGGGAGCCGGAAACGGAGCCGGGTATGTGGCAGTGTAACATTAGGGATGAGCAGCGCGCTGTTGCCATAGGCTCCGCCACCTGTGGGCTCGCCCAGTACGATGATCTGCTTCTGGGCCCGCAGACCACCCATTACCAGGGCGGTTGCTGAAAAAGAGTTTCCACCGCTCAGCAGGTACACCGTTCCCTCGTAATGATTTCTTTTCCTGGGCCGGAAATAATGTTTTTCATACCAGGTAAAATGAAAACGCCCGTCTGCCCTTTTATGGGTTACAAAGCGCATAAACCATTTTAATGCCCAATCGTTGCTGATAAACCTGCTATAGCCGGACTTACGGGTAACAGCAGACAATGAATCAGCGAGCTTAAACGGCTGGTTGCTGAGGTATTTCATAAACAGGTTGGAGTTGCTGACCCTGCCGCCGCCGTTACTTCTCAGATCCACTACCAGGTTCTTTACCTGTTGCCTGCGCAGTTTGCGGAAGGAGTGCCGGAAAAACGACCGCAGTCGCAGCTTCTCGGAAAAACTGTTCAGTTCCATAACGGCAAAGCGGCCGCTGCTGTCTATTTGCAGGGAGCGCTCATCCAGCAGCCGTTCGCGACGCGGCTCCTTTTTCTTATTTGAAGCAGCACCGGGTTTACGGGCTGTATCCACCGGAGGTTTGTAGGGACGGATCAGCCGTTCACCTGCCACACCGGCACTGTCACGGAACCGGATGCTCAGATCCGGCGGCCAGCCATAGACCCAGGTATACAGTGCTCCGAAATATGTACCGGTGCTCAGACGCTGATCCTGTGCAATGCGGTTTCCTCCGTCTGCCGGCAGGTAATGCCGCAAACTGTCCAGCACCGTTTTGACCGGTTTGCCACCGATCGAATCCACCATTGCACCCCTTACCAGGCCGCTGTCGTTCTTAAAGATATTATAGGCCACCGCCACGGTGTCATTCCAGGTTTTTATGTACACGGGAAACAGGGTCTTTGTTTTCAGCGTATCCTGGTATTTTGAATACTTTTTCGAGGCCAGAACCGAAGTATGACCGCAGCGGATCTGTGTGATCACCTTTGTGAGCACTTTGCGAAAATCCTGTTCTGTAAGGCTGTCATTCAGTTGGCCCATGCCATCTTCAAATGCCCGGTCCATCGCGGGTTTAGGGGTGTACCAGTATAAAGACGGGTGCCGTTCTTCCAGTATCTTCCTGAAAAGCCGGTAGTCAGATTGCAGTTGCTGCGGACTGAATTTTTTATTGGGGTTATAGGCCATCTTTCCTGTTGTACAGGAACACAGGATAACGCCTATAACTAAACCGATCCACCATTTCATGCAGAAAGCCGCTTTTTATCAATGATTCATCAAACCGCTGCAAACTACAATTTATAGGTTATATATCCGCGTGCGCTGAGACATAGCAAGTACATCCTGCAAAAGCGGTTGGCGTTCCTCCGGCATTGCTGGTGTTGCGTATGAGCCCGAAACAATGGCAGTACATCCGCAAAGTATCCGGATTGTTGGTATCCTCTCCTCCGGTTGCAGCGCCATTGGTGCTTCAGCCGCACACCGCTCAACGGTACGGTATTGCGGAAAAAAGCATCCCGCGTTTAGAAATGATTGTCTCATTATTTGAACAGATCCGGCATCCAGGCCGGCAGGTCGGCGACCTGCAGTTTTGAACGATCAGAGACCGGTATCCTTAATTTATCAAAATATGCATCCAGATTTCTTCCAATGGCTTTTGAAAGTAAAACAAAATACTGGTTCCGGCGCTCATCATTCGTTTTTTTATAGAGTTGTGCGAGGTTGCGGCCGCCATATTGCTCCTTGTAAAGTTTCCGTAACGACTGGTTTAACTTCCTGATCGCGTCCCAGCCAAAAGTGTCAATAATCGGATAAAAAAGTGTAAAGAGTTGTAAAAACGGATCACTTTTCCAGGTTTCATAATCGGGTTCCGCAATGTATGCTTTGATTGCTTTCAGGATACTATCCCGCGGGGACCCGTCCCTGGCGTGATAAAGGTCCTTACCCAAAATTGTTTGATATACGTACAACGTATACAAATTGACGGTCACCTCACCCAGGTCATCAAAATCAAGGCCATCGAACTGGTGCCGGTGTCCCAGTTCGTGAAAATGTCCCCAGCTTCCGGAGTCACGCAATTGCGGCTCATTCAGTATCCTGGTTAAACTACGGTCGTTAGGCGCTACAATCTTTGACAGTACCGTATACAGGGCTCCCCATTTAACATTATTGTCAATAATGATCCGCTCCGGGTGCGGACGATCCCTCGAAATAAAGGCCAGGTCTGCATCGGCGTCCATTACTTCATCCCAGAACTGCATTAACTTCTGCGGATGCTCAAGTTTGCGAATGCTATCCGAGGGAACGGTTAAAATGATTTTATCTGTTGCCAGCTCGGCCCAGGGAGCCGGGTTTTGCCGCACTTTTCGTAGCCATCGTTTGCCCGTAGTTTTCCCCAGCTGAAAAAAAGGCGCTTCCACGGCGCCGGAAACTGCGACATTAAAAACGCTTCCCTTATCTGTAACGGGGATCCCGAAATAAAGAAGTCCCCCGTACAGAGAATGGATCAATAGTGTTTTCCTATCCAGGTTAAACGTTCGTACCAGACTAAACGGATTCCTGTAATATTCATTAGCATCCAATACATTATCATCATGTATGCCAACTTGTGCCATTAACAGCCGGGAGGTGTCTTTAATATCGGATAGGGTAACCGTTACCATATCCCCCGGTGCTACATATAGTCCGGTGCTGTACAACCGCCTGAATGAGCTATCGGGTTCCGGCAATCCGCTCCATTTATTTGAAAATTTGATCTGCAGCTTCCTGGTAATCCGCGGAGCATTATCCGGCACCGTGCCCGGAAACTCCCCGTTGGTCGTAGCTTTGTAGGCTGAATCCTTTTCATAGGCCAGATAATCCCTGTTTATCCGGTTCAGATATTTAAAAAGGTCTGGCCAATAAGTTGTTACCAGTGGTTTTTTCAGCGAAGCGGTATCGGAGTACTTATTATCAGGATCCTCTATCAGTTTGCAAAGATCCTGATAAGCTTTATTATCCTTTGGGGCCACAAAGAAGATCAATTTTAAAATTGTCAACGGTACAATTTCTGCGCCCTTGTGATAAAACAGATCGTAGTACCTGTAGTTTGCCAGATTCGAAAGAATGCTATCTACGATGAGGTACTTTGGAATTGCGGAAATGCGCAGTGTGTCATCCGTTGATCCTGAATGGATCGGATTCGCCAAATGGTACAACCCGGCCTTAAGCAGGAGACTATCCATTTTTGTTGTGAATATGGGATCATCTGAATTTTTACCATACTCGAAAAGGGATGACACATACACTAAGGTTCCTCCACTCCGTACAAATGCATCCAGCTTTTGTATATATGAATGATCGGCCGGCTCGTTGGTAACGAAAATAACTTTATTATCAGACAGCCGATGCGGATCCATACTACCTGCAGAAACGTTCATTGTATTCCCTATTGTTATCAACGGTTCAAATCCAGGTGTCTCAAATCCCGCGCTGGCACCGGATGCTCCTGACCAATCAAAAATGTTTTTCCAGAACCGGATAATATCTGGATTTTGAATGAGTGGCGGTTTCAGGTATGCATTGCTTCCTACGACTAAAACCCTGCCATTTCCATAACGTCCTGTTATAATTCCGGGTACATATAATTCTTTGGATGGATCATCGTGTAGATTCTGATAGCCAATAACCTGCACCTCATAACTCAAAGGATAGGTTGCCAGCATCCGGTTACTGTCCGGCGGCAACGGAAGTTCTTTTATATCTTGCAATAGCCAATCCCGGTCCGGTCTTGTCTGGCAAAAAGATGATACTATCGTACAAATAAAACAGATGACAAAAGTACCAGTCCTGTAAAATAAGAAAATCGTATTTCCCATTCATCAATTTACGAAACCAAATTCTTTTGCAGGAATATACTTTGCAATTGCAAAGCCATTGGTGCTTCAGCGCTTCCTTCGCTTCGCCTGACACCAACGGCATTACGGAACATGGCCGGGGATTGTGCAACCCTCCGTGAAGAAGGCCGTGCATCAGTTCTTTAACCCATTAACAGCATAGATGTCCCTTGTTTTAAAATACCCCACCCAATCATAATTTTTGAACCGGTCCTGGTCCGCCGCACTCATTTTATGGCAGCTGGAGCAGTTATAGCCGGAGCTGGCGATAATAACATTATCGATCCCCTGCTGGGTCTGATCCAAAAATACGGTGGTGTTCCGCTCGGCATTCTGGATCCTTTTTTCCAGTACTTCCTTAAACGCCCAGCTATTGTAATTGGGCGAAGCCTTTGCCAGCGCATATATCTTTTTGGCCGTTGCATGATCCCCCGTTCTTACGATCATATCGCCCATATTTAAGAAATAACCCTCAATATTATGCGGTGCGATCCAGCTGTTATAACAAGCCCTTTTTCTGCCCAGGTTATGACCTGAAAGGTCCCGTCCGATAAATTCCTGGATGGCAGGATTGGTGCGGTCTACCGAAGCCGTATAACAATCCTCCAGGGTGGTCCATTGCCAATCCAGCGCGCTCCGGAAAAGAGGCGACTGTACGGGAAAGCCGGAAAAAGTAAGCCCGATGGTAAACTTATTGAACTCCGGCCAGGCACTGATGGACTCCAGTCCCTTCATATATCCCTGCTGCTGTAATTCTTCAGACTGGATGATGGAGGCCAGGGCCATTTCCGCATCT
>Ga0222424_100325_pt1 | contig 32281 bp, 32 predicted proteins | sample 2B2ome_FD_182468 | JGI IMG/M metagenome (GOLD analysis project Ga0222424, IMG submission 182468) | Enriched microbial communities from leaf-cutter ant dump, University of Wisconsin, Madison, United States - 2B200A (version 2) | ecosystem: Environmental > Terrestrial > Nest > Insects nest > Nest... | reverse complement strand
GAAATCCACCCACATTCGAGTTTGAAGATGATGTCGCCCAGGGAGTTCCGACGACGGCAGAATCACCCCGCCCATCAGGGCTAACTTAGCGACTGGACGGTGTCCGGAACTACGGGGGCAAAATCAGGCGTTGGGCGATGCGCTGCATGTGGTGATATGCGGTGCCGGGCACAGCCTGCGCCTGATCCTGGCCGCGCTGCGGCTTTGTTGCGCCCGATTCGGGCTGTCGATACAGGCGGTCATTGCAGCACTGCTCGCTGCTTCGCATGAGCACCAACCTGTCTGCGGTTGAGAACGGAATTGTTCAGGGCGGACTTTTTATCCCGTCGTGTCCCGCCGTTCCGGCAGCTTGCACACCACGCGGTCGCGCCCCTGCTCCTTGGCCAGGTAAAGCGCCACGTCGGCCAGCCGCAGCGCGTCCTCAATGCCTTCGCCGGGCTGGGGCCGCAGATAGGCCAGCCCGATGCTGATGCTGACGCGCGGGGCGGCATCCGAGGCCGCGTGCGGCAGGTCCAGCGCCGCGATGCCGGCGCGCATCCGTTCCAGGAGCGCTTGCATGTCCTGCGCGCTCACGTCGTACCACAGGCCCACGAACTCCTCGCCGCCATAGCGCGCCACGATGTCCAGCGGTCGGCGTGCGTGCTGGCCGATCACCTGGGCCACCTTGCGCAGCGTGTCGTCGCCCGCCGCGTGGCCGTAGTGGTCGTTGTAGCGCTTGAAGTAATCCACATCCATCATCGCCACGCCCACCGCATGTTTTTCGCGTTGGGCCTGCCGCCAGGCGCTCTCCGCCCGGGCGCTGAAGGCGCGGCGGTTGAGCAGCCCGGTCAGGAAATCCTTTTCCGCCATCTCCTGCAACTGCCTTTGCGCCAGGAAGTTCTGGCGCACGGCGTATTCCAGGAAGTAGCAACCCGCCGTGCCGATCAGGTTGGCGGAGCCGACGAAGAAGGCGTTGTACAGCAGCACATGGCCGGGCGTGCCGGCAAGCACCTCCATGCCCAGGTAGGCCGCGAACGTGGCCCAGCCGCAGAGCACGGCAGGCATGAAGCGCAGGCCGGTGAGGAAGTAGAACGCGAAGATGACGAGGATGATGCCCTCGTAGGGCAAGGGAAAGGCGTGCGCGCGCGCTACCCCGATGATGCCGACCACACCCAGCCCGGAGATCAGCGAGGCCGCGCTCCCGGTCCACTGCAGCCAGGGGCGCAGCCGGGGCAGGTAGGTGGCGAATCCGGCCAGGGCCAGCGTCGGCATGATCAAACCCAGGCGCAGCGCCAGCACCCGGGTGCGCACGGGCTCGGGCAGGCTGATGGCGTCGAGCAGCGCGAAAAGCAGGAACACCGCTGCCGCCACCAGCAGCGACCAGCGCATGCGCACCAGGAACGCATCCGTGTGGTAGCGCCGGAATACCTGCTCCAGCCCGTCGGCAAACCTCAGCAGCCGCATGCCGGGGTCATGCCCGGATGGAACGTGGTCCACGGTTTCCTGTCTCCATGGGGCATATGGTTTTGATAGCTGTCAGCGCTTGCCCCATCAGCGCTGCGGGGCATTATGGAGGGCCGCTGCCGCACCCTGTATCCCGACTTGCCCGGGGCTTGACGCGGCGCGGCCCGCCGCGCAGGCGCTACGATCCTGCCCATGGATTCCGCCCTTGCACAGACCCTGGAGCGCGTGCGCGCCGCCCTTGCCGACCGGACCCCGCTGCGCGTGCGTGGCGGCGGCACCAAGGATTTCCACGGCGCGCGCGCCCTGGCGGGGCAGCCGCTGGATACCCGCGCGCTCACCGGCATCGTGGCCTACGAGCCGAGCGAGCTGGTCGTCACCGCGCGCGCGGGCACGCCGCTGGCCGAACTGGAGGGGCTGCTGGCCGCGCACGGCCAGTGCCTGCCCTTCGAGCCGCCGCACTACGCCAGCGGCGCCACCGTGGGCGGCATGGTGGCGGCGGGGCTGTCGGGCCCGGCGCGTGCCAGCGTGGGTGCCGTGCGCGACTACGTGCTGGGCGTGGAGCTGGTCAACGGCCGGGCCGAACGGCTGCGCTTCGGCGGCCAGGTCATGAAGAACGTAGCGGGCTACGACGTCTCGCGCCTCATGGCTGGCAGCTGGGGGCGGCTCGGGGTGTTGACCGAGGTCAGCCTCAAGGTGCTGCCCGTGGCCCCGGCCGAGGCCACGCTGCGCTTTGCCTGCACGCAGGCCGAGGCGCTGGCGCGCCTCAACGCCTGGTGCGGCCAGCCGCTGCCGCTCAACGCCAGCCGCTGGGTCGAGGCGGGCGGGCAGGGCGTCCTGTCCCTGCGCCTGCGCGGCGCCCAGGCGGCGGTGCAGGCCGCCTGCCGCACCCTGGGCGGCGAGCGGCAGGACGGCACGGCCGCCGACGGCTGGCAGGCTTGCCGCGACCAGCGCCTGCCCTGGTTCGCGCAGCGCGGCACGGGCCATGCGCTGTGGCGCCTGTCCGTGCCCGATACGGCCAGCGCGCTGGCGCTGCCGCCGGGCGCGGATGCGCCGCTGGTCGAATGGCATGGCGCGCTGCGCTGGGTGCAGGCACCGCCCGCGTGCGGCCCGGCACTGCATGCGGCGGCCGCTGCCGTGGGCGGAAGTGCTACGCTTTTCAGAGCTGCTGGCGCTGATGGGGCGGGCGCTGGGGGGCAGTTTGACCCGCAAAACCCTGCCGCCGCCGCCGTCCAGGCGCGGGTGCTGCAGGCCTTCGACCCGCACGGCATCTTCTGCTGATATGCGCCTGTTGCGTCATCTCATGGGCGCCCGCCGCACGGTGGCCAGCAACCGCACCCTGGGCCTGCTGCTGGCCTTCAACGCTGGGGCGGTGAACGCGGGCGGCTTCCTCGTGGTGCACATCTACACCTCGCACATGACGGGCATCGTCGCCATGCTGGCCGACAACTTCGTGCTCGGCAACATGAAGCTGGTGCTCGGCGCCCTGGGCGCGCTGTGGGCCTTCATGTCGGGCGCGGGCACCACCGCCATCATGGTCAACTGGGCGCGCCACCGGCACCTGCGCAGCACCTACGCGCTGCCGCTGCTGGTCGAGGCCGTGCTGCTGCTGCTGTTCGGCCTGGTGGGCGCCATCACGCTGAGCTGGCCCACGCCGTTCGCCGTGCCGCTCGCGGTGCTGCTGCTGGCCTTCCTGATGGGGCTGCAGAACGCCGTGGTGGCCAAGATGTCGTCGGCGCAGATCCGCACCACGCACGTCACCGGCACCGTCACCGACCTGGGCATCGAGATGGGCAAGGCGCTGTACTGGAACCGCAGCGGTGCCCCGCCCGAGCGCCAGGTGCGCGCCAACCGCCAGCGCCTGGCGCTGCACGCCGGGCTGCTGGGCATGTTCCTGGCCGGCGGGCTGCTGGGCGCGGCGGGCTTCAAGTACCTGGGCTTTATCTGCGTGGTGCCGCTGGCGCTGGCACTGCTGCTGCTGGCGCTGCCGCCGCTGTGGTCCGACCGCCAGCGCCTGCACCTGGCCTGGCGGCAATGGCGCCAGCGCCATGGCGGCGCGCCGTCCCATTTGCCCCCGCCCCTGGCCTGAACCGAGAACCACCCCATGCAAACCCAGCTCGCCCCCGCCTACCGCGACACGCCCGAGGGCCAGGAGGCCGAAGCCATCCTGCGCAAGTGCGTGCACTGCGGCTTCTGCACCGCCACCTGCCCCACCTACCAGCTGCTGGGCGACGAGCTGGACGGCCCGCGCGGGCGCATCTACCTCATCAAGCAGGTGCTGGAGGGCCAGGCGCCCACGCGCAAGACGCAGCAGCACCTGGACCGCTGCCTGACCTGCCGCAACTGCGAGAGCACCTGCCCCAGCGGCGTGCAGTACGGCCACCTGGTGGACATCGGCCGCAAGCTCGTCGATGCCCAGGTGCCGCGCCCCATCGGCGAGCGCGCCGCGCGCTGGGCGCTGCAGGAGGGCATGAACTCCGCGCTGTTCGCCCCGGCCCTGCGGCTGGGCCAGGCCGTGCGCGGGGCGCTGCCCGCCGCCGTGCGCGCCAAGGTGCCCGCGCGGCGTCCGCGCCGCGCGCTGCCGCAGCGCGCGCACGCGCGCCGGATGCTGCTGCTGGCGGGCTGCGTGCAGCCAGCGATGGCGCCGCAGATCCACGACGCCACCGTGCGTGTGCTCGACGCCGCGGGCATCGCCAGCGTGGTGGCGCCCGGGGCCGGGTGCTGCGGCGCGGTGCGCTTTCACCTGAACGACCAGGACGGCGCGCTGGCGCAGATGCGCGCCAACATCGACGCCTGGTGGCCGCTGGTCGAAAGCGGCGCGCAGGGCGGCGTGGAGGAGTGCGCGGTCGAGGCCATCGTGATGAACGCCTCGGGCTGCGGCGCCACGGTGAAGGACTACGGCCACCTGCTGCGCCACGACGCCGCGTATGCCGCGAAGGCCGCGCGCATCAGCGCGCTCACGCGCGACCTCTCGGAGCTGCTGCCCGAACTGGTGCCCGCGCTGCGCGGCCGCCTGGCCCAGCGCCCCCGCGGCCCGGTGGCCTACCACCCGCCGTGCACGCTGCAGCACGGCCAGAAGCTGCGCGGCGGCGTGGAGCAGCACCTGCGCGCGCTCGGCTTCGATGTGCAACTGCCGCAGGAGTCGCACCTGTGCTGCGGCTCGGCCGGCACCTACTCGGTGCTGCAGGCGCCGCTGTCGCTGCAACTGCGCGCGCGCAAGCTGGGCCACCTCGGCGCGCTCGCGCCCGCCGTGATCGCCAGCGCCAACATGGGCTGCATCACGCACCTGCAAGGCGGCACCGGCGTGCCGGTGCGCCACTGGGTCGAACTGCTCGACGAGGCGCTGCAGGCGGGTTGATTGCTATTGAAAGAGGAGCTTGTGGCGCAATGCCATAAAGGCTTTGCGCGCTATTTCACCTGAATTTCCTGGGCCCAGGCGCACAGCGCGGCCTCGGGCAGCGGGCGGCTGAAGTGGTAGCCCTGGAAGATGTCGCAGCCCGCGTGCGCCAGGCGGGCGAGCTGGGTCTCGGTCTCCACGCCCTCGGCGAGCACGCGCAGGTCGAGCTGGTGCGCCATGGCGACGATGGCGTCGATCAGCACCGCCGGGCGCTTGCCGGGGCGCGACCGCTGCGGCGCGTCGATGTCCATGACGAAGGAGCGGTCGATCTTCAGCGTGTCGATGGGCAGGCGCTTGAGGTAGGCCAGGCTGGAGTAGCCCGTGCCGAAGTCGTCCAGCGCGAAGCGCACGCCGTGGCGGCGCAGCAGCTCCATTTTTTCCAGCGTGGCTTCCAGGTCGTCGGCCACCACGCTTTCGGTCAATTCCAGCTCCAGCGACAGGGCGTCGATGCCGGTGCGCGCCAGCACGTCCTCGATGCGGGCGACGAAGTCCGGCTCGCGGAACTGGCGCGGGCTGACGTTCACGGCCATCGACAGCGCGCCGGCCCAGGGCTGCGTGGCCTGCCAGCGGCGCAGGCAGTGGGCGGCTTCTTCGAGGACCCAGTTGCCCAGCGGCACGATCAGGCCGCTGGCTTCGGCCTCGGCGATGAAGGCGCCGGGCGGTATCAGGCCGCGCGCCGGGTGCTGCCAGCGCACCAGCGCCTCGACGCCCAGGAGCCGGCCGTGCGCATCGACCTGCGGCTGGTAGTGCAGCAGCAGCGGCTGCTGCGCCGCGTGGCGCGGCGTCTGCAGCGCGTGGCGCAGGTCGTTGCGCAGCCCCAGGCGGGCGCTGGCCGCTTCCTGCAGCGCATGGGCGAAGAAACGCACGCGGCTGTCGCCCGCTTCCTTGGCCAGGTGCATGGCGGTTTCCGCCTCGCGCAGCAGCTCCGGCGGGTCGCGGCTGTCGTTGGGAATCATCACCAGGCCCGCGCCGGCACCCAGGTGCAGCACCTGGCTGCGCACTTCGACCGGCTCGCCAATGGCCGCGATCAGCCGCTCCACGCTGCGCGCTGCCTGCGTGGAGGCCGCGTCGAGGTCGCCGCCCAGGTTCGTGAGCAGCAGCGCGAAGGTGTCGCCATCCACCCGGGCCAGGGTCTGGCCCTGCTCCAGCAGTGCGCTCAGGCGCCGGGCCATGGTGCGCAGCACGGCATCGCCCGCGGCCATGCCCAGGGAGTCGTTCACCGCCTGGAAGGCGTTGAGGTTCAGCGCCGCCAGCGCGGCACGGCGCGGATGGCGCTCCACCTCGGCCAGCTCCTGCGCCACGCGCTCCAGCAGCAGGCGGCGGTTGCACAGGCCGGTGAGCGCGTCGAAGTGCGCGAGCTGGCGGATCTCGGCCTCGGCCGCCAGGCGCTCGCGGATGTCGCGCACCGCCACGGCGCGCACCGTGCGCCCGTCCACGCTGCGCTGGTGCACGCTGCACTCGCAGGGGATCTGCGTGCCCTGCGCGTCCACCAGATCCACTTCCCATATGCCCTGGATGCCCAGCGTGGTGCGCTGGCGCGTGATCTCCTGCGCGTGCGGGGCCACCCACGACAACATGGGGCTGCCCACCAGCCCACCCGGCGCCACGCCCATCAGGCGGTCGGCGGCGGCGTTGGCGTCCAGGATGTGCCCGTTCTCGTGCAGGATGATGGCCTCGAAGGCAGCGTCCGAGAGCTGGCGGTAGCGCGCCTCGCTTTCGCCCAGCGCCTGGGTGCTGGCCTGCAGCTCCTGCGCCATGCGTGCCAGGGCCGCGCCCAGTTCCTGGAATTCGCCCTGCCCGCGCCATTGCGGCAGGGCCGAGAAGTCGCCCGCGCCGATGCGGGCCATGCCCGCGCGCAGCGCCGCCACGGGCCGCAGGATGGCCCACTGCGCCATCCCCAGCAGCCCGAGCGCCGCCAGCGCCACCACGATGGCGAACACCAGGGCCTGCTGGCGCACCGGCGCCCAGGCCTGGGCGTCGATGGGCCGCAGGTCGTAGGCGATGGTGAGCACGCCCTGGCGGCTGGTGCGGATCTCCCCGGGGCGCAGCGCCAGGGCCACCGGGGCCATGGCCGTGAGCCGGCGTTGTGCCATGTCCAGCCGCAGGGTTTCGCGCCGCGCCTGGCGCACCTGCGCGGTTTCCTCGGCCGAATAGCCCGGCAGCACGGCCGCGGCGTCCTGCCCGCGCCAAGCGAAGCGCGTGGCGGCCAGCACCACGCCGGCGTCATCAGCCAGCGCGGCATGGGTGATGGCGGGGTTCAGCCCCAGCTCGGCGAGCGTGCCGTCCAGGCTACCGCCGTCGCCGCGCCGCAGGACGGCCTCGAGGCTGCGCTGCGTGTGCAAAAGCTCCTCGTGGGCCGTCTGGTCGGCGAAGTGCTGCAAGGCGCGCGTGTGGCTGCGCTGCTCCAGCGCGAGCAGGATCAGGAAGATCAGCGCGCAGGCCGCCACCAGCACCAGGGGCAGCCACAGCCGCAGGCGGAAGGCGCGCAGGGCGGGGGGCGTCATGGCTGCATCTCCCGCACGAAGCGGCCGTCCACCAGGGCCGTGGTGTCGGGCGTGCGCGCCAGCAGGCCGCGCTGGTGCATGGCCTGCGCCAGTTGCTGCGCGGTGCGCGCCAGGCCCGGGGAGGGGCCGCCGAGCAGGGCCTGGTTGGCGGCCGTATCGGGCAGCGCCATGCCGCCGAGCGCTGCAGCCACGTCGGACGCGGCGACGCCGGGGCGCCGCGCCATGCGCGCCAGCGCATCGCCGCGGTGCTGGGCCAGGTAGGCCAGGGCACGGTGCTGGCCGTCCAGCAGTTGGGCGATGTGCCGGGCGCAGCATTGCAGCGCCGCCTGGCGCGCCACCAGCACATCGACGATCTCGCCGGGCAGCGCGCGGCTGTCGAAGAGCGCCACGCCGCCCTCGTTGACCAGCATTTGGCGCACTGGGTCGAAAGTCACTACGGCGTCCACATGGCGGTTGCGCCAGGCGGCCAGGTGCTCGTCCAGCGGCAGCGGCACCACGCTGACCTCGCTGGCCTGCATGCCGGCCTGCTGCAGCGCCGCCTGGAGCATGTAGGCCCCCACTGCGGTCTGCTCCACGCCGATGCGCCGCCCGCGCAGGTCCGCCAGGCGCGCGATGCCGGGGCGCGCGACGATGGCGTCGGCCCCGGCGGAGACGTTCAACACCCAAACGATGCGGATTGGCACGCCCTCCTGCGCCAGCGTCAGGGCCTCGTCGAGCGTCAGGCCTGCCAGGTCCAGCTTGCCCACGCGCAGCGCGTCCATGGCCTGCGTGGCCGATCCCAGCTCCACCAGGCGCAGCGGCAGGCCGTCGTGGTAGCCCAGGTCGCGCGCGAGGTACAGGGGCTCGTAGCCGGTCCAGGTGTTCGTGCCCACCATCAGCGGCGGCTCGAAGCGCGGGCCGCAGCCCGCGCCCAGCAGCGCCGCGCAGGCCAGCAGGGCGAGCCGCAGCAGGCCGGGGAGGCGGCCGCTTCGGGTCGGTGATGCGCATGCACGTTCCATGGACGGGGCTTTCAGGAGTGTTGCGGCGACATTATGTGCAGCCGGGATTCTCGGGCCTGGCCTTGGCGCGGAACTGACACCGCGGGGACGCGCGGAAATCTGGGATGATGGCGGGTTTCCCTCATTGCCGAGCCGGAAGGCCATGCCGCCGGTTCCCTGCGATTTGCCATGACCACCGATTCCGCGCCCGCCACCCCCTCCCTTGATGCCGCGCCCGCCGCAGATGCGCCCGCCCGCGCCGGCCGCAACCGCCGTGGCGGTCAAAGCCGTGGCGGCCAGCGCCGCCGCCCGCCGGAGGCCGGCACGCCCGCTGCGGCGCCTGACGCAACGCCTGCAACGCCCAAGGGGCCGCGCACCCATCCGCTGCTGGAGCAGCTGGCCGCCTGGTATCCGCGCCTGTTCGGCGCCGAGCCGCTGCCGCTCAAGCGCGGCATCTTCGAGGACCTGTTGGCCGCGCATCCCGAGGCGCTGGAGCGCGAGCAGCTCAAGCAGGCGCTGGCCCTGCATGCGCGCTCCACGCGCTACCTGACGGTGGTGGCCGGCGGCCAGCCGCGCCACGACCTGCAAGGCGCGCCCGTGGAGGCGCTGGCGCCCGAGCACGTGCACCATGCGCTGCTCGAAGTGTTCCGCCGCCGCCAGCAGCGCGCGCCGGAAGACCTCACGCCCAAGCTGCGCCAGCGCATCGTGAAGGCCTTCGAGGCTTCGGGCCTGACGCGCGAGCAGTATGCAGAGCGCGTGCGCGGCCGCGATGACAAGGCCAACGCCTTGCTGGACGAGGCCCTGGCGGAAGCCGCCGCCCGCGCCGCGCGCGACGAGGCGCTGCTGCGCGCCTTCGAGGTCAGCGGCCAGCCGGAGGCGGCATTCGCCGACATGTACGGGCTGCCCGCGCGCCAGGCCGCCGACACGCTGGCGCGCGCGCGCCAGCGCCGTGCGGCCGGCGGCGCCTGAGACGGCGTGAACGGGGCGGCCTGCTGACACCACGCTGTCAGCAGCATGGCGGCAGGATGCGGACTTTCCACCGCTGCCGTAGAGGAGAGATTTCCATGGCCCCTTCCGTCGTCCACGTGCCCGCCTTCAGCGTGATGGGCGTTGCCGTGCGCACCTGCAACCGCGACGAGATGCTTCCCGAGCGCGCCCGCATCGGCGCCTTGTGGGACCGGTTTTTCAGCGAGAGCTGGGCGCACCGCCTGCCCGGCCCCGGGGCCGAAGGGCACCTGTACGGCGTGTACAGCGCCTACACATCGAACCAGCATGGCGCCTTCGACGTGACGGCGGGCGTGCCCGCCGCGGCGCAGGCCGAGCCCCCGGTGCACGCGGTGCGCGTCGAGGTGCAGGCCGGCGACTACCTCGTGTTCCTCGGCGAGGGGCCGATGCCGCAGATGGTGATCGACGCCTGGGCTGCGGTCTGGCGCTATTTCGAGGCGCACCCCGAGGCGCGGCGCCGCTTTGGCACCGACTTCGAGCGCTACGAGGGCCCGGAGCGCGTGGCGCTGCATATCGGCATCGAATCCGGCCGCGGCTGAGCGCTTGCGCCCCCTGCCATGCGCCGCGCCGACCGCCTGTTTCAGCTCGTCCAGCTCATCCAGGGGCGGCGCCTGTCCACGGCCGCTTTCCTGGCCCAGCGGCTCGAAGTGTCGCTGCGCACCATCTACCGCGACGTGGCCGACCTGCAGCACCAGGGCGTGCCCATCGAGGGCGAGGCCGGCGTGGGCTACCGCCTGGGCGCAGGCTTCGCGCTGCCGCCGCTGATGTTCAGCCAGGGCGAGGCCAACGCGCTCGTGGCCGCCGCGCGGCTGGCGCAGGCCTGGGTCGATGCGGGCATGGCGCGCGAGATCGAGGGTGCCTTGGGCAAGATCCTCTCGGTGCTGCCGCCCGCAGCGCGCGTGGCGGCCGAGGCGCAGGCGCTGTACGCGCCCGGCGTGGGGCTGGACGTGCGCGCGCAGGCCACGCTGCAGGCGCTGCGCGAGGCCGTGCATGCCTGCCAGGTGGTGCGGCTCGACTATGCCGATGTGCAGGGCCGGCCCAGCCTGCGGTGCGTGCGGCCGCTGGGCTGCTTCTACTGGGGCAAGGTCTGGACCCTGTCGGCCTGGTGCGAGCTGCGCGACGGCTTCCGGGGCTTTCGCATCGACCGCATCGCCGGCTTCGAGGTCCTGCCCCGGCGCTTCCGCCAGGAGCCGGGCAAGACGCTGGCCGACCTGCTGCGCCAGGTCGAGGCCGAACGGTGCGCGATGGGCGCGGGCCCTGGCGCGCCGTGGGCGCCGTTCAGCTAGCCAGCGCTGCCTCGATGTCGCCCGCGAGCTTCTTCGGCGCGTCTTGCGGCGCGTAGCGACGGATCACCCGCCCGTCGCGCCCGACGAGGAACTTGGTGAAATTCCACTTGATGGCCTTGCTGCCGAGCAGCCCCGGCGCCTCGGCCGTGAGCCAGCGGTACAGCGGCGTGGCCTCGGGGCCATTCACCTCCACCTTGGCCATCATCGGGAAGGACACGCCGTAGTTGAGCTGGCAGAAACTCGCGATTTCCTCGTTCGAGCCCGGGTCCTGGCGGCCGAACTGGTTGCACGGAAAGCCCAGCACGGCCAGGCCCCGGTCGGCGTACTGCTGGTGCAGTTCCTCCAGCCCCGCGAACTGCGGCGTGAAGCCGCAGGCGCTGGCCGTGTTGACGATGAGCAGCACCTTGCCGCGGTACTGCGACAGGGGCACGGGCGGGCCGCTCATGGGCTGGGCTTCGAAGTCGTAGAGGCTGGTCATGGCATCGCGGGAAGGATGGGGGCGCCCATGGTACGCCCGATGGCTCAACGGCGCAGCGCCGCCAGCAGCGAGGCCAGCATGATCAGCGCTCCGCCCGCCAGCGTGCGCGGCGCCAGCGCGGCCGAGGCCAGCAGCCACGACGACAGGCTGGCGAACAGCACCTCCGACAGCATCACCACCGACGTGGTGCTGGTAGGCAGGCGCGCCGCGCCGTACTGCAGCGCCCAGTTGCCGAACATGAGCACCGCCGCCATCGCCAGCGCCACGCCGGCCCACAGCGGGTGCCATGCCGGGAACTCCGGCACCAGGCCCAGGGCGTGGCCTGCGGCCGCGCTGGCCACGCCCATGGCCATGCAGCCGGTGAACATGGCCAGCATGCGCGCCGGGCCCGGCGCCTCGCGCAGGCGGCGCAGCTGCACGTTGGTCAGCGCGAAGGTAAAACCGCCCAGCAGCGCCAGGGCATCGGCCAGGCCCAGCCCCGAGGCCAGGCGGCGCGCACCGCCCTCGGCGGGCCACAGCACCAGCAGCACCCCGGCGAAGGCCAGCGCCAGCCGCAACAGCGCGGTGGGCGTCGGGCGCTCGCCCAGCACGCGCCAGGCCAGCAGCACGGCCCAGGCGGGCATGAGGTAGAACAGCAGCACCACGCGCACCACGTCGCCCACGGTCACCGCCCAGTTGAAGGCTACGTTGGTCACGCCCGAACACAGCGCCAGCAGCCACAGGCCAGGGTGGCGCAGCAGCTGGCCCAGCGTGGCCGGGCGCAGCGCCAGCAGGCTGGCCGAGACCAGGCCGTACATCAGCGCCGTGGCCCACAGCGGGTGCAGCCCCGCGCCGTGCATGGCGCGGAATGGCCACCACGACACCCCCCAGAAAAAAGCGTTGCACAACAGCGCGAGAATGGGCAGCAGATAAGGCATGAAAAATGCCACCAGCGCTTGCCAGGCAAGCGCTAGCAGCTATTAAAAAAGGAGTTCAGTGGTCGTCGCGCCGGGCAATGCCCAGCAGGCGCGCCATTTCCTTGCGGTGGCAGCGCGTGTTGTGGGCCAGCCAGCGGCCGATGAGCCACATGGTTCCGGCGACCACCAGGCCGAAGATGGTGATCGAGCTGAACACCGACAGCCCGAGTTTGAGAGACAGGCTGTAGAGCGCGCCCAGGCCGAGGATGCAGGCGTTCTCGTTGAAATTCTGCACGGCGATTGAGCGGCCCGCGCCCATGAGGTTGTGGCCCCGGTGCTGCAGCAGCGCGTTCATGGGCACGACCAGGAAGCCCCCCAGCCCACCCAGCACGATCAGGAAGGGTACCGCCACCCAGATGTTGTTGATGAACACCATGAGGATCAGCAGCAGTCCCATGGCGATGCCCAGCGGAATCACCCGCGTGGCCTTGTTCAGCCGCATGCGCAGCGAGGCCCACACCGCCCCCGCCGCCGTGCCGATGGCCACCACGCCGGTCAGCGCCGAAGCATGGGTGGTGTCGTAGCTCAGCGCCGCAGCGGCCCAGGTCAGCACGATGAGCTTCAAGTTAGCCCCCGCACCCCAGAACAGCGTGGTGGTGGCCAGCGAGATTTGGCCCAGCTTGTCGCGCCAAAGGCGGCTGTTGCAGGCCCAGAAGTCGGGCAACTGGCCCAGCGTGTTGGCCAGGAGGCCGCGTGACGGGTCGGCGCGCAGGGGGCGCATCTTCACCCCGGTGTGCGGGATGCGCGTGTTGAACCAGGCGGCCAGCATGTACACCACGATCAGCGCGGCGATGGCGGATTCGGCGGGCGTGTCCACGCCCGTGTCGATCAGCGGCAGGTCGAAGCCCAGCAGCATGCCCGACAGGTGCTGGCCCACCAGCTGGCCGCCCAGCAGCACGCCGAGGATGATGGAGGCGATGGTCAGCCCCTCGATCCAGCCGTTGGCCTTGACCAACTGCGAGGCGGGCAGCAGCTCGGTGAGGATGCCGTACTTGGCCGGCGAGTAGGCCGCTGCCCCCAGCCCCACCACCGCATAGGCGATGAGCGGGTGCACGCCGAGCAGCATCATGAGGCAGCCCACCACCTTGATGGCATTGCTCACGAACATCACGCGGCCCTTGGGCAGGGCATCGGCAAAAGCGCCCACGAAGGGCGCCAGGATCACGTAGAAGAGTGCGAACATCGGCACCAGCGCGGCGCGCTGCCACTCGGGAGCACCCTCGGTGCGCAGGAGTTCCACGGCGGCCACGAAAAGTGCGTTGTCGGCTAGCGAGCTGAAGAACTGCGCCGACATGATGGTGTAGAAACCGCGCTTCATCGAGAGACTGGGAGGGGCATCAGCGGCGCTAATGCCCTGCGTGAAAGGGGGGCCCTGGCAAAAGATGGGCGGTTATATCACGCGCCCGGCGCGCGCCTGCCATGGCGCGGTGCCAGAATGCGCCTTCCGCCGTTGCCACGGTTTTCGCTGCCTCCCCGTCACGCCACGCCATGCCGCGCCCGATTCTCGCCACCATCCATCCCCCGGCCCTGCACCACAACCTGGCGCGTGCGCGCGCCGCGGCGCCCGACGCCAAGGTCTGGGCCGTGGTCAAGGCCAATGCCTACGGGCACGGCATCGAGCGCGTGTACGAGGGGCTGCGCGGCGCCGACGGCTTCGCCATGCTCGACCTGGCCGAGGCCGAGCGGCTGCGCGCCCTGGGATGGCGCGGCCCGCTGCTGCTGCTGGAGGGAGTGTTCGAGCCGCGCGACCTGGAGCTGTGCTCGCGCCTCGGCATCTGGCATGCCGTGCACTGCGACGAACAGATCGACTGGCTGGCTGCGCACAAGACGCAGGCGCCGCACCGCGTGTTCCTCAAGATGAACACCGGCATGAACCGCCTGGGCTTCACCGCCGCGCGCTACCGGGCCGCCTGGGCGCGGCTGTCGGCGCTGCCGCAGGTGGACGAGATCTCGCACATGACGCATTTTTCCGACGCCGACGGCCCGCGCGGCATCGGGCACCAGCTCGCGGTGTTCCATGCCACCACGCAGGACCTGCCAGGCGAGCGCAGCATCGGCAACAGCGCCGCCACGCTGCGCCACGGGAGCGACGCACAGGTGCGCTGTGACTGGGTGCGCGCCGGCATCATGCTCTACGGCAGCGCCCCGGATCACCCCGAGCGCCAGGCCCGGGACTGGGTGCTGCAGCCCGCCATGACACTTTCCACCCGCCTGCTTGCCACGCAGCAGCTGCAGTCTGGCGACACCGTGGGCTACGGCTCGCGCTTCCGTGCCGACGGCCCGATGCTGATCGGCGTGGCCGCCTGCGGCTACGCCGACGGCTACCCGCGCCATGCCGATACCGGCACGCCGGTGTTGGTGAGCGGCGTGCGCACCCGGCTGGTGGGGCGCGTGAGCATGGACATGCTCACCGTGGACCTCACGCCGGTGCTGCAGGCCGGGCTGTCCGTGGGTATGGGCAGCGAGGTCACGCTGTGGGGCCGTGCCAGCGGTGGCGCGGAGTTGTCCATCGACGATGTGGCGCAGGCCGCCGGCACGGTGGGCTACGAGCTGATGTGCGCCGTGGCGCCGCGCGTGAACATGGCAGTGGCCGACTGACGCTGCTGGCCGCAGGCGCAGTGCTGAGTGGTGCGCTAATTCCCCTACTTTTTTTGCGCCTTTTGCTTGAGATATCTCAAGAGAGTTTTGATACGCAGCAAGAACAATGGGACATCACCCCACCTAGAAAGGAAACCACGATGTCTCGCTTTACCGCCCCCCGTCTCGTTTTGGGCGCCTTGGGCGTCGCGGCACTGCTGGCCACCGGTGCCGTGCAGGCCAAGGGCGCCGAGCCCGTTTCCCCCATTCCCGCCGCCAAGGTCACCAGCCCGGGCAAGGTGGAACTGGGCAAGAAGCTGTTCTTCGACCCGCGCCTGTCGCGCTCGGGCTTCATCTCGTGCAACTCGTGCCACAACCTGAGCATGGGCGGCTCGGACAACCTCAAGACCTCCATCGGCGACAAGTGGCAGAAAGGCCCGATCAACTCGCCCACGGTGCTCAACTCCAGCCTGAACGTGGCCCAGTTCTGGGACGGCCGCGCCAAGGACCTGCGCGAGCAGGCCGGCGGCCCCATCGCCAACCCGGGCGAGATGGCCTTCACGCACGACTTGGCCGTGGACATGCTGCGCTCCATCCCGCAGTACGTGGCCGAGTTCAAGAAGGTGTTTGGCCATGACGAGCTGAGCATCAAGGAAGTGACGCTGGCCATCGCCGCGTTCGAGGAAACGCTGGTCACGCCCAATGCGCGCTTCGACAAGTGGCTCAAGGGCGACAAGAAGGCCATCAACGCGCAGGAGTTGCGCGGCTACCAGTTGTTCAAGGGCAGTGGCTGCGTGGCCTGCCACAACGGCCCGAACTTCGGCGGCACCTCGTTCCAGAAGATGGGCCTGGTCGAGCCCTACAAGACCGACAACCCGGCCGAGGGCCGCTCCGCCGTCACCGGCAACGACGCCGAGCGCTTCAACTTCAAGGTGCCCACGCTGCGCAACGTCGAGTTGACCTACCCCTACTTCCACGACGGCGCGGCCGACACGCTGACCCAGGCCGTGGACACCATGGGCCGCCTGCAGTTGGGCAAGAAGTTCACGTCCGAGGAGAACGCCGACATCGTCGCCTTCCTGAAAACGCTGACCGGGGACCAGCCCAAGTTCACGCTGCCGATCCTGCCGCCGTCGAGCGACAAGACCAAGCGGCCCCAGCCGTTCGAGTGATGCTCTGGAACCCCTGAACGCAGGCCCGCTTGCGGGCCTGCCGTGAGCCGGATTCACTTGGCTGTGGTTCCGGTTTTTTCGATCCGCTCGCCGTCTTTTTGCTCGGTCAGGCTGCGGTCCGGCAGATGCATTTCTTCAAGTTTCCGACTACCGTTAGACGTATATCGGACGTGGGGTGAACGCGGCAGGCCAGCAGGGTACCGGTGCGTTCCTCGGTTTCGCTGATGTGCGCGCGGCTCATGATGCGGGCGACGAAATCACCCGACAGGATTTGGACCTTGCAGACGCCGCAGCCACCGTTGTGGCAGCCCAGCGGAATCCCCTTGCGATCCAGGGCCACCATTCCTTCGAGCAGGGAGCGAGCGTCCGAGCAGGCGTAGTGCTCGCCGGTGTTTTCGATCAGCACGTTGAACTTGGGCATGGTTGTCTCTGTGGCCGTTTTCGGGTGGCCTTGTGTGTCTGTGTTCGGGCGCATGATGGCTCGGGCGCCATGGGCATGTCCAATACCTATGGATGCCGGGCGTAATACCCATGGGGCATGGCGGACAGGTTTGGCGTGGCGCGATTGTTTGGGCTATAGCGCTTTTGCGGCCGCGCGCATGGATGTCAGCAGCGATTGCAGGATGGGCGAATCGTCGTCGTTGCGGTAAATGCAGCACAGGTCCACATGTGCATCCACCGGGTGGTGCAGAGGGCGGTAGGTGATGCCCGGCAGTGCCATTGCCGTGGCTGACTGCGGCACCAGGGTGACGCCGAAACCGGTGGCGACCAGGGCCACGGCGTGCACCACATCGCCGACCTCTTGCGCCACCATCGGCGTGAAATGGCAGGCGCGGCACATGTCATGTACACGGTCGATGAAGCTGGGCCGTGCGCCGGTGGGGAATAGCACCAGCGGCACATGCTCCAGCTCCTGCATCGTCACCGCCGTGCGCCCCAGCAGCGGGCTGTCGGCCGGGATGGCCACATACAGCGGCTCGGTCAGAAGGGTCTCGCTGACCAGCCCGTCCACTGGCCGCATCAGTCGGTTGAAGGCCAGTGTGATGCGGCCGTGGCGCAGTGCGTCGATCTGCTCGTCCTTGACCATGTTGTGCAGAAAGATGCTGACGTCGGGGTGCGCCTCGCGGAAGGCGCGCATGAGGCGTGGAATCGCGCCAAAGATACCTGAGCCGAAGATCGCCACGTCCACCCGCCCGAGCAGGCCCTGGGCAGCCTTGCTGCTGCGCTCGATCGCGCGCTCGCTCATCCCCAGGATGGCGCGAGCGTCGTCATACAGCACGCGCCCGGCGTCGGTCAGTTCCACGCCCCGGTTGGTGCGACGAAACAGTTGAACTCCGATTTGGTCTTCGAGTTGCTGGATCTGGCGCGTGAGCGGCGGCTGCGAAATATGCAGCCGCAACGCGGCACGCCCGATGTTCTTTTCTTCGGCGACGCAGACGAAGTAGCGTAGGTGGCGGAGTTCCAAAGCGGGCAAGGGGAGGGTAATGGCCCCGCGGATTGTGTCGATTCGCGCTCACTCATACCATTTGGGGTAAATACTTAGTATTCAATATACCTAATAGGTATTGTTGCCAGAGTTCAATGGTATTGGACGGGTAGTGTCCGAGCCTCCTAAAGTTGCGCCACGTTCAATCGCCGGGTGCAGCGCGTCAATGCACCCAGGGCCTCATCACCAATGACGACAGGAGACAAGCAACATGGCAATGACAGGTGTATTGCGTCCCGGGCATATCCAGATCCGGGTTCTCGACCTTGATGAAGGGGTGCACCATTACCGCGACGTGCTGGGCCTGGAGGAAACGGGCCGCGACGCCTCGGGTCGTGTGTATTTGCGTGGCTGGGACGAGCGTGACCATCACAGCATCGTGTTGCGCCATGCCGACCGTGCTGGCATGGACTTCTTCGGCTTCAAGGTGGATAGCGAGGCCTCGCTTGATCGCCTGGAAAAAGCCGTGCAAGACTGGGGCCTGAAAACGGAGCGCATCCTCGCTGGCGATCTGCTGGAAACCGGTGAGCGTGTGCGCTTCGAGATCCCCAGCGGCCATCTGATTGAGCTGTACGCGAAGAAGACCTACATCGGCCAGGATCGCGGTGACAAGGATCCTTCGTCCTATTCCAAGAGGTTCGACAACGGCATTGCCCCTATGCGTTTCGATCACGGCCTGCTTTATGGCCCGAACGTCGACAAGGTGCTGGATTTGTTCACCAACGTGCTGGGCTTTCACTTGGCCGAGTACGTCACCCTGCCAGACAGCGAAGAGAAGGGTGCACTCTGGCTGTGTTGTTCCAACAAGGCGCACGACATTGCCTTCGTGGCTCATCCCGAGCCTGGCATGCTGCACCACGTTTCGTTCTACATGGAATCGATCGAACGCGTGTTTCGTGCGGCCGACATCATGTCCGCCAACGACGTGAAGGTAGACATTGGCCCGACCCGCCACGGCATCACCCGCGGTGGCACCATCTACGCTTGGGATCCGTCGGGCAACCGGTTTGAGACCTACTCAGGCGGCAACTCTTCCTATCCCGATCTGCCACCAATCCACTGGACCTGGGACGGGCTGGGCGAGGGTGGTGGCCTGGATGTTGCACACCGCAAAATGCATGAGACCTTCCTGACCGTGGTGACCTGAGCCCCGGAGCCACCCATGCCTGTTGCCAACATCCATGTGCTCGCCGGCCATCCGCGCCCGGTGCTCAAGCGACTGCTGCGTGAGGTCTCGGCCGCATTCGCGAGGGCCATCGAGGCACCGCCTGATCGGTTGCAGGTCTGGATCACCGAGGTGGACCCTGAGTTGTATGCGATCGCTGGCGAGCCTGCCGATGAGGTGTTGCTACGGGTGCCGCGCGGACAGGCTGAGATACCGCTGATCCGCATGGCCCTGATGGAAGGGCGCAGCACCGAGACGCTGCATCGCGTGATGGCAGACCTCAGCGAGGTGGTGGCACGCGTACTGGGCGGCGACCCCCGGCGCGTGCGGGTGCAGATCGACCCCATCCATCCCGACCGCTGGGCCATTGGCGGCGTACCCGCAAGCCGGGCCCGCGCCGCTGAATTGGCTGCTCGCGCGGCGAGCCAGTCTGCTACCTGAGTTTTTCGACGTGCGCCGCCGTGCAGGCAGCGCACCGATTTCCCACTTTCCCTTGGCCCCTCCATGTCCATCACACAGCACTTCATCAACGGCAGGTTCGTCCCTTCAGCCTCCGGCAAAACCTTCGAAAAGCGCGCGCCCACCGACAACAGCCTGATGGGTCAGGTGGCCGAAGGCGGTCAGGCCGAGGTCGATACCGCAGTGGCTGCCGCCAAGGCCGCGCTGCACGGCGACTGGGGCAAGATGCCCACCGACAAGCGCGTGGCCATGCTGCACGCGGTGGCCGACGGCATCACCCAACGCTTTGCCGACTTCGTGGCTGCCGAAGAGGCCGACACCGGCCAGCCGCGCCATGTCATAGAACACGCCTTCGTGCCGCGCGGCGCCGCCAACTTCAAGATCTTTGCCGACATCGTCAAGAACGTGCCGGCCGGGAGCTTCGTGATGGATACGCCCGATGGCGCGGGGGCGCTGAACTACGCTTTGCGCAAACCCAAGGGCGTGATTGGTGTCATCAGCCCGTGGAATGCACCCTTCCTGCTGATGACCTGGAAGGTCGGCCCGGCCCTGGCCTGTGGCAACACCGTGGTCGTCAAACCTTCTGAAGAAACCCCTGCCACCGCCACGCTGCTCGGCGAGGTCATGAACGCAGTGGGTGTGCCGCCCGGCGTCTATAACGTGGTGCATGGCTTTGGCCCCGATTCGGCAGGCGAGCAACTGACCCTGCATGACGACGTGGACGCGATCACCTTCACCGGTGAGACCCGGACCGGCACCGCCATCATGAAAGCTGCCGCCAACGGCATCCGCGACGTGAGCTTCGAGCTCGGTGGCAAGAACGCCGGCATCGTCTTCGCCGACTGTGATTTCGACGCCGCAGTGGACGGCATCTTCCGCTCGGCCTTCATGAATACTGGCCAGGTCTGCCTGGGGACCGAGCGGGTGTATGTGCAGCGCCCCCTCTTCGACCGTTTCGTGGCCGCGTTGAAGGCCCGCTGCGAAGCGGTGAAATATGGCCGTCCCGGCGACGCCGGCAGCAACTACGGCCCGCTGATCAGCCAGGAACACAAACGCAAGGTGCTGAGCTACTACGCCAAGGCCATGGCGGAAGGCGCCACCCTGGTGACGGGCGGCGGCGTACCCGATATGCCCGCAGCCCTGCGCGAAGGCGCGTGGGTGCAGCCCACGATCTGGACCGGCCTGCCGGAAACGGCCAGCGTCGTGCGCGAAGAAATCTTTGGCCCCTGCTGCCACATCCGCCCCTTCGACACCGAAGAAGAAGCGGTGGTACTGGCCAACGCCAACCGCTACGGCCTGTCGACCACGATCTGGACCGAGAACCTCAAATGCGCGCACCGCATGGCCGCTGCCATCGATGTCGGTATCACCTGGGTCAACAGCTGGTTCCTGCGCGACCTGCGCACGCCGTTCGGCGGCAGCAAGCAAAGCGGCATTGGCCGTGAGGGTGGCGTGCACTCGCTGGAGTTCTACACCGAGACGCGCAACGTCTGCATCAAGCTCTGAGGCGCCCCATGACCCCCGAACTCATCGAACGCTGCGGCGACGGGCTGTTTGACGCGTGGCGCGAGCAGCGCGTGCTCAGTCCTCTGCTGGAGCGATTTCCCGACATCACCACCGCTGACGCCTACGCGATCCAACTGCGGATGATCAGCCGCCGCGTGGAAGCTGGAGAGACCGTCATTGGCAAGAAGATCGGCGTCACCAGCAAACCGGTACAGGACATGCTGGGCGTGTACGAGCCCGACTTTGGTCAACTCACCAGTGCCATGGTCTGCACCGAGGCCGATGGCGTCGATCTGAGCCGCCTGATCCAGCCCAAGGCCGAGGCCGAACTGGCCTTTGTGCTGGAGCGCGACCTCATCGGCCCCGGCATCACCGCCACCGACGTGATCCGTGCCACGGCCTATGTCTCACCCTGTTTCGAGATCGTTGATTCGCGCATCCGGGACTGGAAGATCAAGATCCAGGACACCGTGGCCGACAACGCCTCGTGTGGCGTCTTCCTGCTGGGCGAGGCAAAGGGCGATCCGCGCAAGCTCGATCTGCAACTGGCAGGCATGGCGCTGCAGCGCAATGGCGCGCTGCATTCCACCAGCGTGGGCGCCGCAGTGCAGGGCTCGCCCATCAACGCCGTGGTCTGGCTGGCCAACACCCTGGGGCGCCTGGGCCTGCCGTTTCGAGCGGGCGAGGTCATTCTTTCGGGTTCGCAATCACCGCTGCTGCCCGTTGTGGACGGCGACGAGCTGGTCTGCACCATCGGCGGCCTGGGCACTTGCAGGGCACGCTTTCACGGAAAGGCGACCGCCGCATGAAAACGACCACCCCTCTGAGCATGGACCGTGCGCTGTCCGGTGCGGATATCGGGCGGCTTACCGACCGCATCGAAGCCGCGCAACGCGGCGCCACTGCCATTCCCAAACTGACCGAAGACTGCCCCCACATGACGCTGGGCGACGGCTACGCGATCCAGCTCGCGCTGCTGCGCCGCTGGCTTGCCGAAGGTCGGCGCCAGGTGGGCTGGAAGGCTGGCCTCACCTCCAAAGCCAAGATGGACCAAATGGGGGTGCGCGTCCCCACCGTGGGGTTCTTGCTGGCTGACTTCTTTCGTCCCGAGAACTCGGTCATCCAGACGCACGACCTAGTGCACCCGCGTGTCGAATGCGAGGTTGCCTTTGTCACCAAGTCCGACCTGGCTGGCCCCGACCTCACGCGGGAACAGGTTCTGGCGGCAACCGACTTCGTTGTGCCCGCAGTCGAGATCATTGACTCGCGCTTCTCGGGCTTCAAGTTCGACCTGCAGAGCGTGGTGGCCGACAACAGCTCGTCGGCACGCTACGTTACCGGCGGGCGCGCGCGCCTGCCGGGCGACGTGGATCTGTCCACGCTGGGCGTGGTGATCGAGAAGAACGGCGAGAGCGTCGCCATGGGCTCCTCGGCCGCGGTGGCCGGCCACCCGGCGGATGCAGTCGCGCTGGTGGTCAAGGTGCTGCACGAGCTCGGCCAGACCCTGCCCGCCGGCAGTTTCGTCATGAGCGGCGGCATCACCGAAGCCATCGCGGTGCAGCCCGGCGACTTCGTCAGCGCCCGCTTCCAGGAGCTTGGCAGCGTGTCCATGCGCTTTGCCTGACCCCCCTACTTTCCCCCGTCATACCATGAAGAAAATCAAGTGCGCCCTGATCGGATCGGGCAACATCGGCACCGACCTGATTTACAAAATCCAGCGCAGCCCTGTGCTAGAGCCTGTGTGGATGGTCGGCATCGACCCCCAGTCCGAAGGCCTGCAACGCGCCCGCGACATGGGCCTCAAGACCACGGCCGATGGCGTGGATGGCCTGCTGCCGCATGTCAAGGCGGACGGCATCCAGATCGCCTTTGACGCCACCAGCGCCTATGTGCACGCCGAAAACAGCCGCAAGCTCAACAAGCTGGGCGTGCTGATGATCGACCTGACGCCCGCGGCCATCGGCCCGCTGTGCGTTCCGCCGGTGAACCTGAAGGAGCACGCGGACAAGCAGGAAATGAACGTCAACATGATTTCCTGCGCTGGCCAGGCGACGATTCCCATCGTCAACGCCGTGAGCCGCATCCAGGGCGTGGGCTACGCCGAGATCGTGGCCAGCCTGGCCTCGAAGTCCATCGGCCCCGGCACCCGCGCCAACCTGGACGAATTCACCTACACCACGTCCAACGCCATCGAGAAGGTGGGCGGCGCGCGCAAGGGCAAGGCCCTGGCCATCATCAACCCGGCCGAGCCGCCGATGATGATGCGCAACACCATCCAGTGCCTGTGCGACGACGAGCCCGACCAGGCGCGCATCACCGAATCCATCCTGGCCATGATCGCCGAGGTGCAGAAGTACGTGCCTGGCTACAAGCTGGTCAACGGCCCGCTGTTCGACGGCAAGCGCGTGGCCGTGTTCATGCAGGTCGCGGGCCTGGGCGACTACCTTCCCACCTACGCCGGCAACCTCGACATCATGACCGCGGCCGCCTGCCGCACCGCCGAAATGTTCGCCCAGGAAATCCTGGCCGGCACGATCACCCTCAAACCGACTTTGAACACCACGGCCGCTGACGCCGCCTGAGGAAACGCATCCATGACTACCCACCTCAAGGGCCGCAAGGTCCTGCTGCACGACATGTGCCTGCGCGACGGCATGCACGCCAAGCGCGAACAGATTTCCGTTGCGCAGATGGTCAAGGTCGCCACCGCGCTGGATGACGCGGGCGTGCCTCTGATTCAGGTTACGCACGGTGCCGGCATGGGCGGCAATTCACTGCAGCATGGCTTCGCGCTGGCCAGCAACGAGGAGTACCTCAGGGCAGTCTGCCCGAAGATGAAACAGGCCAAGGTCTCGGTGCTGCTCATCCCCGGCTTGGGCACCATGCGCGAGCTGCAGAGTGCCTACGACTGCGGCGCGCGCAGCGTGCACGTGGCCACGCATTGCACCGAGGCCGATACCTCGCCGCAGCACATCGCCTTTGCGCGCAAGCTGGGCATGGACACCACTGGCTTCCTGATGATGGCCCACCTCAACGACCCTGACGGCCTGGCCCGGCAGGGCAAGCTGATGGAGAGCTATGGCGCACAGACCGTCTACATCACCGACTCGGCCGGCTACATGTTGCCCGACGACGTCAAGGCCCGCGTGAGTGCGCTCAGGGCCGTGCTCAAGCCCGAGACCGAAATTGGCTTCCATGGCCACCACAACCTGGGCCTGAGCGTCTGGAACTCGATCGCCGCCATCGAGGCCGGCGCTTCGCGCATCGACGGTTCGGTGGCTGGCCTGGGCGCCGGGGCCGGCAACACACCGCTCGAAGCCTTCCTGGCCGTATGCGACCGCATGGGCATTGAAACTGGGGTGGATCTGTTCAAGCTGATGGATGTGGCCGAAGACGTGATCGTGCCGATGATGGATCACGTCGTCCGGGTGGATCGCGACTCGCTCACGCTCGGCTTTGCGGGGGTGTACTCCACCTTTCTGCTGCACGCCAAGCGGGCCGCGGCGCGTTTTGGCGTGTCGGCGCGCGACATCCTGGTCGAGCTTGGCCGCAAGAAGATGATCGGCGGCCAGGAGGACATGATCGAAGACACCGCCATGACCATGGCGAAGGAACGCGGCCTGCGGGAGAACGCCGCATGAGCGCGGCCAGAGAGATCGCCATCGTCGTTGGCAGCACGGGTGCGATGGGCCAAGTCATCACCAGGCGCCTGAGCCATGCCGGGCTGCAGGTGGTCGCCGTGGCGCGCACGGCCGAAAGCCTGCGGGCGCTGGCGGCGCAGGTGCCGGGCATCCGCGCCTGCGCCACCGATATCGGCAACGATTCGGCGATGGACGCCATTCGTGCCCAGCTCGATGCCCCCGTGCGAATGCTCGTGCAAGGCACGGGCGTGGCCACTGCGGGCGGTGTGCTCGACGCCCCCACCGCCGCCATCACCGACGCGGTGAACATCAAGGTCGGTGGCTTGCTGCGCCTGGTGCGCGCGGCCGATGCGCGGCTCGCCAAGGGCTCGCGCATCGTCGCCATCGGCGGGCACTACGGCTTCGAGCCCAGCGCCTACGCCGCCACGGCCGGCGTGGCGAACGCGGCCCTGGCCAACGTGGTGCGGCAGCTGAGCTGGGCCTACGGCGAACGCGGTGTGACGGCCCATCTCGTCGCACCTGGCCCAGCCGATACCGAGCGCCTGCGCCGCGTGGCCAAGGCCCGGGGTGCAACGAACGGCCTGGACACCGAAGCCGTGCTGGCGCAAATGCGCGCCGAGTCGGCCATCGGCGCCTTCACCTCCCTGGAGCAGGTCGCCTGGGCCATTGGCCTGCTGCTCGACCCGAACGCCGACGCCCTCGCCGGCAGCACCTTGTTCATGGACGCTGGCCGTCGCAAGGGCCTGCCCTGATACCCGCAGGCCTGAATGCCCTGCACCAAAAAACCTGGAGACAAACCATGCAACTGCAATTCCCTTCCCATCGGGCCACGGCCCTGAGCGCAACCCTGGTGGCACTGGCCATGGGTTTATCCGGCGTGGCCATGGCAACTGAAGGTGGCGGCACCAGTACCGCTGCGGGCGCTGAAGGTTTTCTGGCCGGCGCCCTGCCGCCGCCGGGCACCTATGGCCTGGTCTATGCCAACCATTACGAGGCCAGCCGATTCAAGGACAGCAGCGGCAACTCTGCGGTTCCCGGCTTCAAGGTCAAGGCAGATGTGCTGGTGGGCCGACTGGTTCACATGACCGATACCTCCGTCATGGGGGGGCAACTGGGTTTTTATGGTGTCCTGCCCCTGGTCAACCTGAGAGTGCGGGCCACGGGTGCCAGCGATAGCCGCACCGGCGTGGGCGACGTCGAGGCCGCGGCACTGGTGGCCTGGCACGGCCCGCAGTGGCACACCGCCGCCGCGCTGGCCATGGTGCTGCCTACCGGGTCGTATGACAGGAACCGCCTGGCCAACCCAGGCAACAACATCATTACCTTGCGCCCGGTGTTCGTTGCTTCGTACCTGGGCGCGTCGGGGCTGGATCTGTCCACCAAGCTCACATACAGCATCAACCGCGAAAACAGCGATACCCAGTACAAGTCTGGCCAGTATTTGCATGCTGACTTCAACGCCGGCATGCGCGTGGCACCGGCATGGCAGGTGGGTCTGCAGGGCTACCTGATCCACCAGACCACGGATGACAAGCAAAACGGCACCAAGGTCGGTACTGACGGTAACCGTACCCGCGTGTTCGCCCTGGGCCCGGCCGTGCGCTGGCAAACGTCGCCTACCGCGCCGTCGGTGGAGTTGCGTTGGCTCAAGGAAACCGGTGCACGCAACCACACCGAAGGCAACGCCTTGTGGATCAAGGCGGTTTGGAAGCTGTGAACCACTGTCGGTCCTGAGCCTCGGCAATCGCCAGCGCCAGCCGATTGGCCTGTTGCGGCTGATGTTTGGCAGGTTCGCTTGGAGCTTGGATCGTGAACGTGCTCTCAGGCCAGTGCCCGCTGCACCGCGGGGCGTTGCGCCATGCGCTGGCTGTGCGCTGCGACGCGCGGAAACTCCGCGATGTCCACGCCGTCGCTTTTCAGCCAGCCGGCCACGGTGAACAGGTAGCCGTCAGCCACGCTGAAGTCCTCTCCCATCACCCATGGGCCGTCACCCAGGTAGTACCGTTCGATCAACGCGAAGCACTCGCGCATGTTCGCCGGCACCTTGCGCTGCATGGCGGCCTGGGCCTCGGGTTCGTCGGCCCAGCGGCTGGCGCGCGGGCGGTGGGCGTGGGCCACGTGGACAGTGGAGGCGAGGTAGCTATGAATCTCCTGCATGCGCGCGAAGCCGAAGGCATCTGCCGGCGCGAGCCGCGCTTCGGGAAAGCGCTGCGCCACGTAGGCCAGCAGCGCGGGCGTTTCGGTGAGCGTGCCGTGCTCGGTGACCAGCGCGGGCACGCGGCCCTTGGGGTTGACGGCCAGGTACTCGGGCGTGCGCTGCTGCGCGCTGGCGAAATCCAGGCGCACGGGCGTGTAGGCCGCGCCGGCTTCTTCGAGCGCGATGCGCACGGCCTGCGCGCAGGTGCCGGGGGCGTAGTAGAGCGTGAGTGTGGTCATGGGGAATTGCTATGGGTTGAGGAGCTGCTTGCGCAGGTGGGTAAAGGGCTGGAGGCCAATTTCAGTATGCATTCAATACAAGCCTTTATAGCCGCGGCCCCATGGCCAAGGACAAGGCCCGCCCCACCTGCGCCGCATGCGGCGCCACGGCGGTTTACCAGACAAAGAGCAGCAGCACCCAGGCCCCCGCCACGCAGGCCATCGCCAGGCTCCAGCAGCCCAGTGCCGACGAGGTGCGCGCCCAGCCGGCCCGGGGGCGCAGCACCAGGCGCGCGCCCAGCGACCAGGACCAGAGGCCGCCCAGCCCCAGCAGCAGCGCCCGCGTCCAGGGCAGCCAGGCAAGGCCGGCACCCTCGGCGCGCAGGTGCGTGGCCGTCATCATCGACAGCCCCAGGAACAGCCCGGTGCCGGCCATCGGCACCAGGGCCAGGGCGAGGGCGCGCCAGTCCATGCGTGCCAGGCGGCCCGCGGCCCAGGACAGCAGCAGCAGCGTGCTGCCCAGCAGCAGCGCCACGGCCAGGATGTAGCCGAGCACGGCGGCGCCGTCGAGCCAGCTGAATGCATCGCCGGTGGCGGGTGATTGCGTCAGCAGCCACCAGGGGGCGCCGTAGTCCAGCGGCCAGAGGATTTCGTGCGCCACCAGCCATTCGGCCGCGGCCTGCTTGCCGCGCACGAACCAGGGGCTGACCGTCCACTGGAAGGCGCCGGTGGCCACGCCCAGCACGCCGTAGAACAGCAGCAGCAGCTCGGAGCGGCCCGCGGGGCGGGCGGCCAGGATCTCGGCCTCGGGTGAGCGGCCTTCGAGCCGCATGGCGTCGCGGTGGCCGCTGCAGCGGCCGCAGGCGTGGCATTGCGACATGCTGGCGAGCTGCCCCACCGGCAGCAGCGGCGGGCAATCGACGGCGGGCGTGCGCCTGGGGTAGGCGAGCCAGGCCTCGCGGTCGAGCTTGAAATGCAGCGGCGCGATGCGCGCCAGCAGCGCGAACACGCCCGAGACCGGGCAGAGGTAGCGGCACCACACGCGCTTGCCCCGGCCGTACATCCAGCCGACGGCCACGGCGGCCACGGTGGAGCCGCCCAGGATCAGCAGCGCCGCCTGCGGGTATTCGTAGACGCTGATGAGCTGGCCGTAGAGGGTGGTGAGGATGAAGGCCGCCACGGGCCAGCCGCTCCAGCGCAGCCAGCGCGGGATGGCGCCGCCGCGCCCGTGGCGGCTGGCGAATTCGCTCAGGGCGCCCTCGGGGCAGAGCACCCCGCACCAGGCCCGCCCCACGAGCATCACGGAGAGGATGACGAACGGCCACCATACGCCCCAGAACAGGTACTGCGCCAGCAGCACCAGGCGCTCGTGCCAAGCTGCCGCGTAGGGCGCCTTGGCTTGCGGCGGCTGGCTGCAGCCGGTGTCGCCGCACGGCGTGCCGTCGATGAAAGAGGCTGCGCCCAGGTCGCTCGAGAACAGCCGCGCCTCGGCATGCGGGTGCGGCAAAAAGGCGGGCACCACCACCAGGGTGGCGTAGAACAGCACCACGGCCCACTGCAGGGCCAGGATGGTGCGCCGGTGGCGCGCCATCCAGTCGCCCAGGCGGGCCAGGCGCGGGCGGCCGCCCCGCCGGCGGGTGAAAACCAGCGCGTGCCCGGTGGCCGGCATGTCAGGCTCCGGGGGCCGCCGTGGCCGGGCGCTTGAGCCGCCACAGGGCGTAGGCCCAGAACGCCAGGCTGGCCAGCACCAGGGTGGCGGCGGGGCGCGCGCGGTAGCCGGTGAAGTCGGCCAGCAGGCGGCCCGCGCCCTGGCCGTCGGCCAGCCAGGCGGAGATGTCCCACAGCGGGTCGATCAGGGCGGGCAGCCAGCCCAGGGCGATGGCGCGGTCGGCGGCGTTGGCCAGCAGGGCGTTGGCGATGCACAGCAGTAGGATCTCGCTGGCGGCGAACAGCGTGCGGTAGTTGAGCAGGCGCGCGCCGCGCGCCGCCAGCCAGGCGGTGGCGCCCGCGGCGGCAAGGCCCGCGGCGGCGGCGCCGGACAGGCCCGCCAGCGCCAGGCCCTGGCTTTCCAGGCCCAGGCCGTAGAGAAAGACCACCGTCTCGGCGCCTTCGCGCCCCACCGCCAGCGCGGCGATGGCGGCAATGCCCCAGGCACCGGCCCGGCCTTCGAGTTCGCGCTTCATGTGCCGGCCGTGCCGGTGCATCCACAGCACCATGTGCACGATCAGGGCGGCGGCCGCGAGCACCATGGCGAGCTGGAATACGTCGAGCGACGCGCCCGCGAACTCGCTTTGCACGGCGAAGGTGGCCGCGCCCAGGGCGCAGGCCAGGGAGAGCCCGGCGGCAACGCCGAGCCACAGGCGCCGGCGCAGGGGCGCGGGCGCGGGCTGGCGCGCGATCCACGACAGCAGGACGCCGATGACGAGCATGGCTTCCAGGCTTTCGCGCCAGACGATGATGAAGGCATTGAGCATGGCTTACTTGGCGATGAGCTGCATCCGGCCGGTGTCGGGGTGGAATTCGTCGATGAATTCATGCACCCCGGGCTTGAGCGGCGGCGTGACGACGAACGAGCGCGCGCCCGGGCCCAGCACCTTCTCCACGCGCAGGTTCAGGTTCTCGAATTCGACCGGCGCCTGGCCGGCGTTGTGCAGCGTGAGCTTGATGCGCTGGCCGGCGGGCACTTCCAGCCGTGCCGGCTCCAGGTGTCCGTCCTTGGCGGTGATGGCGAAGGTGGGCAATTCCTGCGCCCATGCACCGGGGCCCAGCAGGGCCAGGCAAAGAATGCCCAGGGGAAGGTGTTTGCGCATGGCTCATCAATAGGTCAGCTGCGCCCGCAGGGAGAACAGGTGGAACAGCTTGGCATCCGCGTTGGCGCCGGGATGGGACATGAGCTGCAGCGAGGGCGTGACCTCGAACTGTTTGTTCAGGCGCCAGCGGTAGTAGACCTCGGCCACGCGCTCGGCGCCGCGCGCGCTGTAGCCGTAGTCGGGGATGCCGTTGCCGTCCACATCCAGGCTGGCCGAATCGGCCCGCCAGCCGCTGGAGGACTGCAGCCAGCCGGCGGCCATGCCGAGCGAGTCGCCGCCGCGCCCCCAGTCGTAGCCCGCGAGTTCGAAGCCGGCGGTCAGCGCCTTGTCGAAGCGGGCGCCGCCGCCATTGATGTGCTGGCCGTAGCGGCCGAACAGCGTCATGCCGTCGCCCACGCGCTGGTCGACCGACAGGCCCCAGCCCGAGCGCTGTGTGCTCTCGTCCTGGTAGGTCGGTGCCTGGCCGGTGCGCCAGTAGTACAGGCGGTAGTTGCCCAGCAGCCCGCCCATCAGGCGCAACTGGGTCTCCGCCTGCGCCAGGATCAGCGGCGAGGAGAAGAAGCGCGAGTAATTGGCTCCCTCGCCCGCGCCGAACACGCCCAGCGACAGGCGCCAGGGCTCGCGCTTGTCGGCATAGTTCACGTAGGAGACGCGAAAGCCCGGGGTGAAGCCGTTGCGGTCCACGCCGATGTCGCCGCCCGCGTCCAGCAGCGGGTTGTGCACGAAGGCGGTGTTGAGGAATTGGCGCGTCTCGTCGTTGGCGGCGGCGTTCTGGTCGAAGAACAGGAACGGGTCCATCTTGCCGAAGTTGACCTCCAGCGCTTCCTTGGAGTGGGGCTTGAACCCGCCGAAAGGCAGCGGGATCGTGGCCTGGTACCACGCCTGGCCGAGGATGGCGACCGAGTCGTCGGGGCTGGTGGAGGTGACGCGGAAGGCGCTGGCGTTGGGCTTGGAGAACGAGTACAGGTCGTTGAGCCCCGCGCCCTGGCCGAAGCGCAGGTGGGCAAAAATTTTGCTCTCGGTGTTGCCGATGGGGTCCAGCGGCACGGTCACGAAGGCATCGCCCCGGTAGTTGAGCTGGCTGCCGCCGAATTGGCCGTCGATGTCGCTGCCGGGCTGGTGGACGGCGGCCGAGGGGCGCTGCGCCACCGTGGTCAGCGAGAAGCCGACCTGGATGCCGTCCAGCGACTCGACCGTGCGTGCCGACTTCAGCATCCCGAGCGACTGCATTTCCACCGCCTTCAGGCGCGTGACCAGCTCCGGCTCCCGCTCGCTCACGCGGTCGGTGGCCAAGGCCTGGTCGGTGGCCTTGTCCTTCTGCTCCAGGGCCTCGATGCGGGCCGACAGCCGCTGGATCTGCGCCAGCAGCTCGGCTACTTCCTGGCTGGGTGCGGCGGCGTTCGCGCTGGCCGCCAGCAGGCCCGCCAGCGCCAGGGAGAGGATGAGGGGCTTGCGGCGCAGCATCAGTAGCCACCTTTCTTGCCAATGCCGGCAAAGGTGAACTCCCATTCGATCTCGAAGGGCTTGAACCAGGGGCGTACGCCCGTCAGGCGGTCGGTGTGGCGGCCGAAGTGGTTGCCCTGCGGGTTGTCCTTGGCGTTGGGCGGCAGCACGATGAATTTCACCTTGTACTTGCCCGGGCCCTTGAGCTTGACGTTGTCGCCGTAGTGCGAGCCGTCGTTGGCCACCATGGGCATCATGTCGCCCTGCATGACCTCGCCCGAAGGCAGCTTGGTCAGCTCGTACTTGACGTGCAGGTACGGGATCCAGTCGCCCTCCTTGAAGCCGTTGGGGTTGTTGGCCATGGCGTGGATGTCGGCCTCCAGGTGCACGTCCGACTCGGCGGCCTTGCGCATGTGGCCCCCGGGCTCCATCTCCACGGCCTGCAGGTAGACGGCGGCGATTTCCATGCCCGCCATCTGCTGGGGCGAGCCGATCGGGTATTCGAGCGCCTGGGCGGCGAAGGCCAGGCTGCAGGCCGCCAGGCCCAGGGTGATGCGGTGGAAGGGTTTCATGTCCGGTTCCTGATGGAATAAAAGATGCAAATCATTTGCATTTTTATCCTCCAGGGGCCGCCGTGGCTGATCTACATCAGCGGCAACGAATAAAGGCAACGCTGAACGAATCCCCGTGCGCCGCCCTGGCGCAGGAGCCGGGACATCGCGGAGCATGCCGGCCGCCATGGCGGGTGCGCTATTGAATAAATAGCTGCTTGCGCTTTCTGCGTAAGGGTTTGAGGCTGATTTGGATGCAAATCACGCCTGCATGCGATGGCGCTGCCTGCCAGGGCGTCGCGCGCGAGACGGGCCGTCTTCTTTATAGTCGCTGCCCCATGGCCCGCGATAAAACCGTCTTCTCCTGTACCGAATGTGGCGGCACCAGCCCGCGCTGGCTGGGCAAATGCCCGGCCTGCGGCGCGTGGAACACGCTCACCGAATCCGTGCCCGAGGCCGGGGCCGGCAAGAACCGCATGAGCGCCGCCAGCGGCCCGTACGCCGGGCTGGCGCAGGCCCAGGCGGTGATGCCGCTGGCCGCCATCGAGGCCACCGACGTGGCGCGCACGCCCAGCGGCATCGAGGAGCTGGACCGCGTGCTCGGCGGCGGCGTGGTCGAGGGCGGCGTGGTGCTCATCGGCGGCGACCCGGGCATCGGCAAGTCCACGCTGCTGCTGCAGGCCATGGACGCACTGCACCGCGTGGGCCTGCCCACGCTGTACGTGACGGGCGAGGAGAGCGGCGCGCAGGTGGCGCTGCGCTCGCGCCGCCTCGGCCTGGAGGCCAGCCAGGTGAACGTGCTGGCCGAGATCCAGCTCGAAAAGATCCTCGCCACCGTCGAGGCCACGCAGCCCGCGGTGTGCGTGATCGACTCGATCCAGACCATCTATTCCGACCAGCTCACCAGCGCGCCCGGCTCGGTGGCCCAGGTGCGCGAGTGCGCGGCGCACCTCACGCGCATGGCCAAGTCCACGGGCATCGCCGTCATCCTGGTGGGCCACGTGACCAAGGAG